>WBZV01000165.1_pt1 | contig 45305 bp, 31 predicted proteins | sample 5204221 | NCBI WGS metagenome assembly WBZV01 (sample SAMN12344360, study PRJNA552823) | activated sludge metagenome | biome: Activated sludge suspended growth; feature: Nitrification reactor; material: Wastewater; isolation source: activated sludge from nitrification reactor of wastewater...
GAAGGCCGGCCAGATGCCAGGAATCCGGCGTTGGGGACCGGTCAGCTCGGACATGTTGGCATCCTCGAAGGTTCTACGGGACGGGGTCTCCACCGCCGATCGCCAGGCGCAGTTCGTCGATCTCCGCGACCTGCCAGGTCCTCCGGAGGATCGCCCGAAGCTCGGTGAGGTCGCTCATCTGACGGATCAGGGGCAGGAGCGCCAGGCCAGCGCGGGCGCCCATGATAGGCGACGATGGGGAGGATGGGGCAGAGGGCGGCCAGGCCCTCTTCCCCTACCGCCACACCCGCCGGATCCCGAACTCCTCCCCCACCCCCGGCACCGGCAGCCAGCCGCATTGCACCACCCCGTCGTCGCTGCGCAGCTCGCAGAGGTAGGTGGCCAGGGCGCCCAGGGCCTGGTCCGTCTCCAGCAGCCAGGTGCCGGCCGGGAGTCGCGTGGGCCGGGAGTCATAGGTTCCCAGCAGCTCCACCTCGCCGGCGGCGCTCGCCTCCAGGATGTTGCGGCTCTCCAGCCCTTGCACCGCCTCCACCTGCGCCGTCTCCACGGTGGCGTCCATGTCCGCCTGCAGGCAGCGGAGGCGCAGGCCGTGGCCCGCCAGCCGGGTCACCAGGGCGGGCGGGACGGCGTAGGCCCAGGGGCGGCGGACCGTCTCGGCGCCCACCCAGCGGGCCAGGTGGGGCACCGTCACTTCGTCGGGCGCCCCGTCCAGGCGGCGCGGCGTACGGGTGAGGATGCGCGCCGGCGCCTCCTCAGCGTCCAGGCGGTAGCGGACCGCCACCGTCTGGGGTGGGGTCTGCCCGGCCTCCACCGCCGCCAGCAGGCCCTCGGCCTGGGCCGCCGCGTAGGCCAGGCTCTCGCGGACGAACGCGTAGGTGGTGTGCACACGGTCGGCGAAGGGCAGGTAGGAGTAGGTCTCCAAGAGCAGGTCCGCCCGGCCCGTCAGGCCGCGGTAGTTGCTGCCGAAGCGCGGGTGGTGGGTGTAGGTGGCCCAGCCCTCGCCCGACTTGCCCTCGTCCGCCAGGAAGTTGCCGTAGAAGAAGGTGTCCAGGCCCGTGCGCGCCTTCAGGCCGGCCGTCACCGCCGGCAGGAGGCCGAGGCGCACCCAGTCCATGGGCGCCTTCGGGCCGCTCTCCACCGTGTGCGGCGTGTCGTAGGTCAGGGCGTAGCGATGCACCGAGCCGTTGGTGGCGTGGCAGTCGATGGTCAGGTGCGGCTGCCAGGCCTGGAAGACCCGCGTGGAGAGCAGGCGGCTCTCCGGGGCGTCCTGGCGCAGGTAGTCGCGGTTGAGGTTGATGCCCTGCGCGTTGGCCCGGGTGCCCACCCCCTCCTCCGGGCCCAGCTGGCCCATCAGGTGGCGCAGTTCCAGCTTGCGGTTGTCCGGGTGGATGCGGTCGTTGCCGTCCGGGTTGAAGAGGGGGACCACCAGCAGGGTCAAGGCGTCCAGCACCGCGCGGTCCTGGCCCCCCAGCCAGTCGCGCAGCAGCATCAGGGCCGCCTCCTTGCCCTCCACCTCGCCCGGGTGGATGCCGCAGAGGAGGAGGACCACAGGCCGGCTGGCCGCCCGCGCCTGCTCGGGCGTGGCGATGCCGTCGCGGCTGAGGACGACCAGGGGCAGAGAGCGGCCCTCGACGCTGCGTCCGAAGTCCGTCAGGCGCCAGCGTGGATCGCCCCGGCCGTCCAGCGCGGCCAGGAAGTCCAGCAGCTCGGCATGGGTGGTGGTGGCGCGCCAGCCGCTGCGCTCGGCGCGGGTGAGGGGTGAGGCGGGCATGGGGGGCGATGATAGCGCGGTCAACGAGAGGGACGTAGCAAGCGGCCAGCCAGCCCTACCGGTCGAGCACTTCGGCCCTCCTTCCGCCTCCCTACCCCTCGCTCTGGTAGATCGCCTTCCCCACGAAGAAGGGCCCCAGGTTGGTCAGGTAGAGCGAGGTCTGCTGCGTGCCGCGCATCGTCTGCACCACCTGGCTGAGCGGGTGCAGGTCCTTGCCCAGGACCCCGATGACGAAGTCGTTGTCCGCCTTGTCCAGGCCGTGACAGGCCAGGCGGATATCGTGGGCCAGGTCTGCACGGCCGAAGCGCATGCCGATGGTCCCGTGCTCCTTCAGGATCTCGCGCTGCTCCGCCTCGTCCAGGCGGGCGAACTGGCCGCTGCGGCGCAAGGGGTACCAGATGGCCCAGGGCCAGGCACGCTCCAGCACGTAGCGCCGGGGGCGGTGGATCAGGGCGTCCTCCAGGTCCGGCTCGTAGCCCAGGGCATAGCTGCGGCCCAGCATGGTGAACTCCGGCTTTGGCTGCAGTTCCCGGAAGGGCGAGGCGTGAAGGAAGGCGCGCAGGGGGCCCACGAAGAAGTCCGGATCCTCGCTCAGGCTGAGCAGGGCCACGCCCCAGGGGTCGTTGAGGTCGGCGTAGAGCACGGCGTCGTGGCCGGCATCCCGCAGGGAGCGGCAGAGGGCCTCGGTGTCGCCGCAGCCCCCCCAGGCAAGGAGCTGCATGTAGAGGCGGCGGTCCAGGGACTGGCGCCGGCCGTCCTTGACCCCGCCCTTCTCCGCCAGGTCGGGCACCTCGATCGGGTTGGGACCGGCCCCGGCGGCGGAGGCCGGACGGCCGGGGGTCACGCTGTCGCTGCTCATGGTCGCGGGCTTCTCCAGGGAGGGCGGGACAGAAGGATCAGGGTGCGGGGTTCAGTCAGGAATCGCCGGACGGCACCGGGGAGCGTCAAGGGGCGGCCGTCGTCCAGGTTCCCCAAGGCTCTTCGCCCGGGCGGGGCGCGGTGTCCAGGGCCTTCAGCCGGCGGCCCCAGGTGCCCAGGTCCTCGGCCGTGCCGCCTGCCAGGAAGAGGAGGGGGGCCGGCGCGGGCGCTTCGCTGAGGCGGTGGTTCAGGGTTGAGGGCGGCAGCTCCTCGAAGGGCAGGCCCGCCATCGTCAGCAGGTACTCCACTGCCCGCCGCGGATGCCCCCCCGCCGGCCAGCGCACCGGCTTGAGGTCCTGGTCCACCCAGATGGCAGCGCCCCGGGCCTGGGCTGCGCGGGCCTCGGAGAGCATCTCGAAGAGCCGCCGGTTGTCGCGTTGCTGGTCCATCGCCCGGCGCTGATGCAGCCAGCCCAAGACCAGGGGGAGGGCGATGAGGAGGGCCGTCAGCAGGGTGCGCAGGGCCGTGCGCAGCCGGAGGCCGCCCCCCGCCACCGTCGACCGACCCTCCGCCACAGCCTGGCCGGCCAGCCATGCCGCCATGGCCGCGCAGAGAAAGGGCAGGAGAAAGCCCAGGTAGCGGGCCTCGAGGAAGCCCGCCCAGTTGCGGTTGAAGAGCGGCAGCCCCAGGGCCGCCGCCACCACCAGCGCCAGGGGCAGCCCGCGTCCCGCGATGCTCGCCGGGTCCGAGGCGGGCGTCGCCCCGGAACGCGCCGCGGACACAGACCCGCCGCCGGCCGGGGCTGCCGGATCCCCACCCCTGTCCGCCGCATCACGCCCCAAGGCCAGCCAGGAGGCCGCCAGCAGGTAGGCCCCCGCCCAGAATCCGGCCAGGAGGCGCCAGGTCATGCCCGGTTCGGCCAGGCCGTCGAGGCCGAAGCCCCCCACCAGCGAACGGCCCAGCTGCAGGCCCGCCGCCGGCAAGGCCGTCCATCCCGCGCCGCCCGCCGCCCAGTTGCTGGAAGCACGGGCCTCCTCCAGGGTCTTGAGGCCGTCCCGGAGGTTGTGGATGAGCACCGGCGAATAGGCGACGAGAGCCGCCAGGAGCGCCAGCCAGGGCCCCGCGCTACCCAGCCAGCGCCAGCGCCCGCCGCCCGCCAGGAACCACAGGGTCAGGCCCATGAGGAAGACCAGGGCCGACGGATGGCTCTGCAAGGCCAGGCCGCCCAGGAGGCCCGCCCCCAGCCAGGACAACGCCGCCTCCCGGCCGGCGGCCTGGACACGCACCGCACGCAGGAGTAGGAGGGCCGACAGGATGCACCAGAGCGGGGTGCTGCTGTTGGACCAGGCCACGCGGCTGTTGACCAGCGAGGGGGTGAAGGCCGTGGCCATCAGGGCGCCGCCGAGGAGGGCCGCCGTCGGGCGTCGTCCGGCCGGCGCCAGGGCCGCCGCCAGCAGCAGGGTCGCCAGGACGGTGATCAGACCCAGGACGAGGCTGAGCAGGCGGGGCGCCAGGACCGGGTCCGACCCCGCGAGGAGGCGCAGCCAGCCGGCCATCAGGTAGGCCCAGAAGGCCCCGTTGTAGGCATCCGTGTGCACCAGCGGCCGCAGGCCTTCGACCAGGATGGCGCGGGCATAGAGCACCTCGCCCGTCTCGTCCGTCAGGTGGGGAAAGAGCTGGAGGGCAGGCCAGCGGGCCAGGACGGCCAGGGCCAGGACGGCGGCCAGCACCAGGGGCCAACGGAGGAGGCCGGGGCGATCAGCGGTCGGGGCGGGGCGGCTCATCGCAGCAGGTCCGCGAGCAGGGGGTCGACCTCCTCCGCCGCCGCCCAGCCCTCCAGGCGCGCCGCCACCCGCCCCTCTTGGTCCAGGAGGTAGACCCAGGGTTCGGTGTGCAGGCCCCAGGCCTCCATCGCCGGCGAGAGGTCGCCCGCCTCGGTCAGGGAGGCGTAGACCTCCAGGTGCAGTAGGTTGATGCGGTCGCCCCAACGCGCCTTGAGGGCCTTGACCTCGTCCATGACCGGCAGGCAGATCTCGCTCTGGCAGAGCCCCGGCGTGGCGAAGAGAATGAGGCTGGGCCGCCCGCTGCGCTTGGCCTGGCTGATCGTCAAGCGGTAGAAGTCCGGGTCCGGCCGGGGGTCCGTGCTGAGGCGGCGGGCATCCGTCTCGCCGGGCGCCAGAACCGGCTGATCCACGTCCGGCGGCAGCTCGCCCACCGCCGGACCGGCGGAGCGGCCGGCCACCGTGAAGCGGAGGCGCTGCGGAGGCAGGGTGCGGCCGTCGGCCAGGCGTCCGCTGACCTCCAGGCCCCAGACACCGGCGCGATCGAAGGCGACCTGGGCCACGTAGAGGCCCGTGGCGCCCTCCGGCGCTCCGTAGTAGCGGGCCGGGGCCGTGCCCGCCTCGATGGCCTTGTCACCGTCGATATGGAAGAACCCCAGGGTCAACGCGGCGTCGGGCACCAACGCGCCGCCCTCACCCATCAGGCCGAAGGCGAAGCGCTCCTGCCCCAGCGCCAGGTCCGAGGAGGCCACCACCACCTCCATGGCCGGGGCGGCCGGGGGCGGCGATCCCTTCACCGAAGCCTCGGACACTGCGGGCGCCGCATCGCCGACCGGTCGGCAGGCGGCCAGGGCCAGGGCGACGAGGAGCTTCGCGGCGAGAGCGGGGCGGAGCGATCGCGCGGGGAAAGGCCGCGTGGATGGCTTCATGACGCCTCGTCCTCCCATAGTTCCTTGAGCGCCTCCTGGGCCTGGGCGGCGCGGCGCGCGGCGCGGCGGCGCAGGTACCAGCGCCCCGCCAGGGCCGTGGCCCCGGCCTTGAGGACCCAGCTTCCCAGGAGGATATGCCAGTAACGCCCCACCAGGCCAGGGAGGGTCTCTCGGTTCACCAGCGCCGCCTGGGCGCGCAGCCAGGCCCACGGACCCAGCACCTCGAAGGTGAAGCTGCCGCGGGTCCGGTGCCCGTCCAGGGCATCGACGGCGGTCCACTGGACGGTGTAGCCGCCCCGATCCAGCCGGCCCAGGGCCACCGTCATCGCCATCGCCGGATCGCCCTCCAGGCGCGTGGCCCCCGTGTCGACACGCCGGAAGCCCTCGTCGATCACCTGGATGAAGCTGCCCTCCGCCAGGGGAGCATCCAGTTCGACCCGCACCTCGTCGGGCGCGCCCAGGAGCTGGGCCCCCGGCGCCGGCCGGCTATCCGTGCGGCCGGAATGGGCCGTGGCCCGCTGCACCGGCAGGCCCGGGGATGCGATGGAAAGAAGCAGCGCGAGAAAGGACCCTGCCAGGAGGCGGGGGCCTGGAAGGCACCGGGGCATGGGCATGGGTTTACGATAGCACAGCGGGGGAGGCGGTCTGCCTCCCCCGCTGGGATGCGCGTATCGGTTGGACCAGAGGCCGGTCAGGGCTTGGCGGTGGGCACCACCACCAGGGTCAGCACCGGCGGCGGCCCGGCCTCCGTCGGCTGGGCGGCCGCAGCCTCGTCGGCCGAATCGCCGGCATCCGTGGCGCTGTCTGCAGCAGCGGCGTCGTCCGGGACAGGGGTACCGTCGCCCCCGTCCGCGCCCTCCGCCGCAGGTGTGCCGTCAGCGGGCGTGCCCTCGGCGGCCGGGGTGGCCGTGGGGGCCAGGGGCGCGTTGGCGATCCAGTCCTTCAGGCTGTCCCAGTCGCTGGCGGACAGGATCACGATGCGCTTGTCGCCGGCCTTGCGGACGTAGTACTGCGGGTCGATGGGATGCTTGTCGCCCACCTGCACCACCGTGCTCTCGCCGCCGCTGAGCTTCAGGGTGACGGTCATGGCCGCAGTGGCCAGGCCGTAGTCCTCGGGCTTGAGTTCCGTGCCCAGGTCCCTGAGGACCTCCGGCTTGGCCAGGCGCTCCACGGTGCTGCCCACCAGGTCGGAGGCCTTGCCCTTGCCGTCCACCTCCCAGCCGCCGGCGGCGCGCTTCAGCAGCAGCTTGCCATCCGCCGTGGCCACCTCCACCTCCTGCAACTGGTCCGGGGCCAGGTCCAGGAAAGGGGCCGGCGTGGCCGTCGGCGCCCCGTGGCTGTAGTCCACGGGCTCGAGGTCCTTGAACTGCCAGTACAGGATGCCGGCCCCGATGGCCAGCAGAGCCAGGATCAGGGTGTAGCGGGTGTTCATCGTCGTCTCTCCTCTCGGGCCGTCATCGGGCTAACGCCGGCCCCACCACACCCACAGGCCCATCGCGGCGATGGCGCCCGGGATCAGGAGCAGGGTGGTCAGGGTGACCATGAGGGGGTTTGCGGGCGGGGTGATGGGCCGGCTGTCCGGCTCGGTGGGGCGGATGGAGATCAGGGACTCGTCCTGGGCCAGCCAACTGACGGCGTTGAGGAAGAGGTCGCCGTTGGCCGTGGCACCGAGCTGGAACTGCTGCAGGGCCGCGTCGTCCGCCAGGGCCGCCGTGCCGAAAACCACCAGGCGCCCTCCCTTCTCGCCCCCTTCGCCGGCTACGGCCAGTGTCAGGGGTCCGGCCTTGTCCTCGGGGCCCTGCTCCGCCCGCTGGTCGGCCAGACCCGCCAGGTCCGTCTCGCCGTAGGCCGTGGGGCCGGTCAGCTCGACCAGCTTGCTGGTGGTGAAGGCCGTGTCGGCCGGCGTGCCCACCGAGAAGGACTGGGTGCCGATGAGGACGGTGATGAAGCGGCTCAGGTCCTTCGTGGTGGCGTGGAACTGGTAGTCCTGGTCGGCCGCCGAGACCACCGTGGACTGCTGGCCCAGGGCGTTCATCTGGATGACCACGTCCTTGTTGGGCTGGATGGCCCAGAGTCCCAGGAGGTCGGTCAGGCCGGGGTCCTGGTTGGGGCCTTGCAGGAGCATGGCCTTGCCGCCGCTTTGGACCCAGTCCGTCAGCAGCTTCGCCTCGGCCGGCAGGAAGGCCCGGCTGGGGCCGGCGATGATCAGCACGTCGGCCTTGATGGTGTCGCTGACCGTGCTGAGGTTCAGGGACTCCACCTTGTAGCCTTCGCGTTCCAGGGCCTGCCGCACGCCGCCGTAGCTGCACTGGCCCTGGTCGCCGCCGCCGTCGATGCCGCATTCCCCGTGCCCGGTGGTGAAGGCCACCACGCTCTCCTTGGCCCGGGTGGCCTTGACGATGGCGCTGGTCACCTCCTGCTCGTCGAAGCTGTAGGCGACGGCATGCTTGGCGCCGGACTCTACCACCAGGGCCCGGCCCGGCGGCGACTCCTGGCCGATGCGCTGGCCCAGGCCGATCAGGGCCGGCAGGTCCATCTGCGGGTCCAGGCGTTGGTAGCTGAGGGTGGGATAGCGCTGCTTGTAGCGGTCGACCAGGCGCTCCAGCTCGCCGGCCGCCTGCTCGTCGGCACGGCCCAGGATGGCGGTGAGCTTCAGCTCCTTGTTCTGGGCCTTGAGGTCGTCCAGGATCTGCTTGGTCTGGTTGGAGATCGAGAAGCGCTTGTTCTCGGTCAGGTCCCAGCTGCTGTGGAAGCGGGTGCCGAAGAAGTTGGCCACCGCCAGGAGCACCAGCATGGCCGCCGTCAGCACCATGGCGTTGGAGCCGTGACGGGCCCGGCGGGTGCCCAGGAGGGCCTTCACGTCATCGGGCCGGAGCAGGGGCCAGGCCAGGGCCAGGACGCCGCCGCCGATGAGCAGGGAGCGGCCCAGCCATTCCGGCGGCGTGCTGCCGGAGCTGCGGGCCAGGGCGGGCGTCACCAGGCTGGAGAGCATGACGATGAGGCCGAAGACCGACAGGTAGGGTGCGGCTGTGCGCAGCTTGTCCATCAGCGCCACCTCCTCGTTTCCAGGATGCGGGTGGCCAGGAAGAGGCAACCGAAGGTCAGGCTGACGAAGTAGATCAGGTCCCGGCTGTCGATCAGGCCATCCCCGAAATGCATGTAGTGGTCCGAGAGGCCCAGGTAGGCCAAGGCCTTGGCCCAGGAGGCATCGGTGCCGATCTGGTTGAGGATGGGCAGGAACCAGAGGACGAGCACCAGCATCACCCCCAGGAAGCCGGCCACCACCTGGTTCTCGGTCACCGAGGAGGTCAGGACCCCCAGGGCCAGGAGGGCGGCGCAGAGCAGGGCCAGACCCAGGTAGCTGGAGAGGGTGGGGCCGAGGGCCAGACCTTTCTCGCTCAGGCGGCTCATGACGAAGACGTGGCTGAGGGTGAGGGCCATCATCGAGAGCAGGGCCATGAGGGCGCCCAGCCACTTCCCCGTCACCACCTGCCAGTCCTGCACCGGCGAGGTCATCAGGAGTTCCAGGGTGCCCGAGCGCTGCTCCTCGGCCAACAGGCGCATGGCCATGAGCGGGGTGACGAAGAGCAGCACCGTGCCGTAGAGGCTGAGCAGGGGCAGCATGCTGGCCTGGGCCTGCGGCGACGAGATGTAGAGGTTGAAGAGCAGGCCGCCGAACAGCATGAAGGCGGTGGCCAGCACCCAGAAGAGGGTGGAGTTGAAGAAGACGCCCAGCTCGCGCCGGGCGATGGTGATCACGTTTGCCATCAGGCTGCCTCCGCTTCTTCCAGGGCTTCATCCGGGGCCTGGTCGGCGGCCTCGCCGGCGGTCAGTTCCAGGAAGACGTCCTCCAGGGTGGCGCGGCTCTGGCTGAGCTCGACCAGGGGCCAGCCGCGGCCGACCACCGCCGCGGCCACCGCGGCGCGGACGTCGGCGCCCTGCTGCACCGCCAGGGTGTAGCCCAGGCCGTCGCCCTCCACCTGGACCAGGCCGGCGACGCCGGACAGGGCGGCGCGCATCTCGGCCAGGGGCACCGGGCGACCCAGGCCAAGGCGGATCTGGGCCTCGCCCGAGAGCCGGGCCGTCAGGCCCTCCGTCGTGTCCTCGGCCACGATGCGGCCGCGCTTGATGATCAGGATCCGGTCGCAGAGCTGCTGGGCCTCGGAGAGGATGTGGGTGGAGAGCAGCACCGTGTGCTCGCCGCGCAGCTCGCCGATCAGCTCGCGCACCTCGCGGATCTGCCGCGGGTCCAGGCCGATGGTCGGCTCGTCGAGGATGATCAGCTTGGGATCGTGCACCAGGGCCTGGGCGATGCCCACGCGCTGACGGAAGCCCTTGGAGAGATGGCCGATCAGGTCGTCGGCCCGATGGTCGATCGAGACCTTCCGCATCACCCGCTCCACCGCCGCCGTGCGGTCCTTCACCCCGCGCAGGCGGGCCATGAAGTGCAGGTAGTCGTTGATGGTCATCTCGGTGTAGAGCGGCGTGCTCTCCGGCAGGTAGCCGATCTGCCGCCTTGCGGCCGTCGAGTCCTCCACGATGTCGTGCCCGGCGATGCGCGCCGTCCCGCTGGAGGGCGGCAGGTAGCCCGTCAGCATGCGCATGGTGGTCGTCTTGCCGGCCCCGTTGGGACCCAGGAAGCCCACGATCTCGCCCTTGTTGGCCTGGAACGAGACGTTGTCGATCGCCGGGACCGGCCCGTAGAAACGGGTGAGCCGATCCACCTCGATCATCGCTTCGCCTGGGGACCCGCGGCGGGCGGCTGGTTCAGCAGCCATTGCAATACCCCCCTCGGTCATGGGTGGCGGGCCGTCCCTCTGGCCGGGACGGTCCGCACGTTCGGATAGGCGCGCCTTGTCGAACCTCGTGTCGAGCGCGGAGCGTCGATGGCGACAGACCCCTCGCGGCTCGGGAATCCGGCGGTCGATTATATCGCGGGCACCGACTTCTTCAATGCATCCAGCTTAGCCGCCGATGAGAAGCTGCCGCGCGCAGAGCCGGGCGTAGGGCCCGTCGGTGGCCAGCAGCTCCGCATGCGAGCCCAGTTGCACCAGCCTTCCTCCCTCCAGGACAGCCACCCGGTCGGCCCGCCCCAGGGTGCTCAGGCGATGGGCGATGGCCACCGTGGTCCGGCCTGCCGTCAGGGCCGCCAGGGCCTCCTGCACCCGCGCCTCGTTCTCGATGTCCAGGGCGCTGGTGGCTTCGTCCAGGAGCAGGAGGTCCGGGTCCCGCAGCAGGGCCCGGGCGATGGTCAGGCGCTGTCGCTGGCCCAGGGAGAGGCGGCCGCCCCCCTCGCCCAGGGGCGTGTCGTAGCCCTCGGGCAGAGCCACGATGAAGTCGTGCGCCTGGGCCGCGCGGGCCGCGGCCTCAAGGGCCGCCAGGTCCGCGTCGGGCCGGCCCAGGCGCAGGTTCTCGGCCACCGTGCGGTCGAAGAGCAGGGTGTCCTGGGGGACCATCCCCAAGCGGCGACGGTAGGCCGCCGGGTCGAGGCCGCGCAGGTCCTCCCCATCCACCAGGACCCGGCCTTCCCAGGGCGCGTAGAAGCCGGCCAGCAGCAGGCAGAGCGTGCTCTTGCCGGCCCCGCTGGCCCCCACCAGGGCCAGGAACTCGCCCGGCGCCACCTCGAGGTCGACCCCCGCCAGCACCGGCCGGCCGGGGCGGTAGCCGAAGGTCAGGCCCTCGGCCCGCAGGCGCAGGCCGCGCGGCGGCCGCGGACCGACAGCTGCCGATCCCGCGGCCGCCGGGGACGCCGGCAAGGGGCGGATCGAACGTCCGTCCGGCGCCGGTCCGCCGCGCGTCGCCGCGGAGATCGGGTTCACCTGCGGCGGCCGGACCTCCTCCGCCTCCACCGCCGCCCGCGCCTCCACCTCCTCCGGCCTCCCCTCCAGGATGCCGAAGACCCAGGCGGCGGCGCCCAGGGCCGCCGCCGCGCGGCCCCAGAGGCCGATCAGCCCGCCCGCCGCCGAGGCCACCATCTGGGCGTAGATCAGGGTGCCGATCAGGGCGCCGGCCCCCAGCCGGCCCGCCAGAACCTCCCGACCCCCCAGCCAGAGCATGAGGGCAAGGGCCCCGAATCCCAGGAGGTTGACCAGGCCCCCGAAGGCGGCGCTCAGGCGCACCCGGGCCATCACGGCCTCGTACAGGGCCAGGGAAGCGCTTCGGAAACGGTGTGCCTCGCCGGCTTCCTGGACGAAGAGCTGGATCAGGCGCAGGGCGCCGAGGCTTTCCTGGGCCTGGGCCGAGGCGGCGGCCGTCCGCGTCTGCACCGCCTGGCCGCTGGCCCGCATCCGGCGCCCGTAGGCCCAGCTCAGCAGGACCAGGGGCGGGACCAGGGCCAGGAGGACCAGGCTCAGGCGCCGGTTCTGCCAGAGCAGGATGGCTCCGCCGCCCGACAGGAGCAGGGCGTTGGACAGCAGGGCGGCCAGGTCGGTGGTCAGGGCCCCCTGCAGGGCCGCCGTGTCGGAGAGCAGGCGCGAGACCAGGTTCCCGCTGGGGTGGCGGTCGTGGAAGGCCGGGCCCAGGGCCAGGAGGCGGGCGAAGACCCGTTCGCGCAGGTCCATGACCAGGCGCCCCCCCACCCGGGCCAGGAGCCAGACATGCAGGCCCAGGAGGGCGCCGCGCCCCAGGAAGACCAGGCCCAGGGTCAGGGCCAGGCGGTCCAGCCCGGTGCGGCCGGACGAGGAGAGCCAGGCCACGAGGGCCGCAAGGCCGCCGGGCATCGCGAGGCCGGCAGGACCGGCCGCGGGAATCGCGCCCGGAAGGGGGGCGGCGGTCGCCCCGCCGGCGGCCAACACCCGGTCCAGGAGACCGCCGATCAGGGCCGGCACCGCCAGGCCAAGGGCGCTGTAGAGGGCCAGCGCCGCCAGCGCCAGCGCCAGGGGTCCGGCCTGGGGGCGGGCCAGGGCCAGGAGGCGGCGGAGGTCGGCCGATCCTCGCACGGTCCAGCGCCCGCCGGGTCGCGCGCCGCCGTCGCCGGGGTTCGCGTCGCCAGGGATCGACATGGCCATGGCGTCGGCCGGCAAAGCGTCAGGCCGGCATGGACTCCGCCCTAGACGTTCAGCGCCGGCAGGGTGCGACGGATCAAGGCGTAGTTCTCCAGGGCCTTGCCCGCACCCAGGGCCACGCAGGCCATGGGGTCCTCGGCCACGTAGAAGGGCACGCCGATCTCCTCGGTGAGCAGGACGTCCAGGTCGCGCACCTGGGCGTTGCCGCCGGTCATGACCACCCCTCGATCGATGATGTCGCTGACCAGTTCCGGCGGTGTCTGCTCCAGTACCTCGCGGGTGACGTTGACCACGGCCTGCACCGGCTCCGTCAGGGCCTCGACCACCTCGCTGGTGCGCATGACGATGGTCTTGGGCAGGCCGGTGACCTGGTCGCGGCCGCGGACCTCCATCGTCAGTTCGTCCTCCGCGTAGTCCGGCTTGAGGGCCGAGCCGATCTGGATCTTGACCTCCTCGGCCGTGCGGTCGCCGATCAGGAGGTTGTACTTGCGCTTGACGTAGCCGACGATGGCCTCGTTGAAGCGGTCGCCGCCCACCCGCGCCGAGGCCGCCACCACGATGCCGTTCACCGAGATGACCGCCGCCTCCGTGGTGCCGCCGCCCATGTTCAGGACCATGTTCCCCGTGGGCGTGCCCACCGGCAGACCGGCCCCCATGGCGGCCGCCATCGGCTCCGGGATCAGGTAGGCCGAACGAGCCCCGGCCTGCTCTGCGGCCTCCTTGACCGCACGGCTCTCGACGCTGGTCACGCCGACGGGCACCGAGATCATGACCTCCGGCTTGAAGAAGGGCATGCGGCCGCAGACCTTGGTGATGAAGTAGCGCAGCATGGCCTCGGTGACCACGTAGTCCGCGATCACGCCGTCGCGCAGGGGCCGGGAGACCTCGATGGTGTCCGGGGAGCGGCCCAGCATCTCCAGGGCCTCGGCGCCCACGGCCATGATGCGGTTGTCGTTGACCGAGATGGCGACGACCGAGGGCTCCTTGAGCACGATGCCGCGCCCCCGCTCGTGGACCAGCACGTTGACGGTGCCCAGGTCGATGCCGATATGGCGGGTGAACATAGGGTCTCCTCGCTGCCTAGATAGTGGTCGGCACCGGCGCGTCCGTCAAGCTTCGGCTGACTCGGGCGAGGGGCAGCCAGCCTCGCAGTCGGCGCCCAGGGCACGGAGGTTGGCCGCGAAATGGGCGTAGCCTCGCTCGATGTAATGGCCCTTCTCGACCAGGGTCTCGCCTTCGGCCACCAGGCCGGCCAGGACCACGGCCGCCCCGGCGCGCAGGTCCTGGGCCGTGACCCGGGCGCCGTGCAGGCGGCAGGGTCCCTGGAAGGTGGCCGTCTGGCCCTGGAGCTCCACCCAGGCGCCCATGGCCCGCAGCTCCTCGACGTAGCGCAGGCGGTCCTCGAACACGGTCTCGTGCAGGGTGCTCAGGCCTTCGGCCTGGGTGAGGAGAGCACCGAAGGGCTGCTGCAGGTCGGTGGGAAAGCCCGGGTAGGGATAGGTTCGGATGTCGACCGCCCGCAGGCCCTCGCCGGGCCGCACACGCAGCCAGCGGTCACCCTCGTCCACCTGGACCCCCGCCTCGCGCAGCTTGGCGGTCACGGCGTGCAGGTGCCGCGGCACCACCCGATCCACGGTCACGTCGCCGCGGGTGATGGCCCCGGCCAGCAGGTAGGTGCCGGCCTCCAGGCGGTCCGGCATCAGGCGGAAGACGTTGCCGTGGAGCCGGGACACGCCCTGGACGGCCACGGTGGCCGGCCCGGTCCAGGCGATGCGCGCGCCCATCCCGCGCAGGAAGTCGACCAGGTCCAGCACCTCGGGCTCGGTGCTGGCGTTCTCGATCACCGTCTCGCCCTCAGCCATGGCCGCAGCCATGATGATGTTCTCGGTACCGGTGTGGCTGGGGTAGTCCAGGATCATCTCGGCACCGCGCAGGCGCCCGCTGGCGGCGAAGCGCCCGTCGACGTTGGTGACCTGGGCCCCCAGGTCGATGAAGCCGCGGATGGGCACGTCCAGGGGGCGGTTGCCGATGACGCATCCCCCCGGCTGAGGCGCCGAGGCCTGACCGAAGCGGGCCAAGAGGGGCCCCATCACCAGGAAGCTGCCCCTCAGCCGGCTGGCCAGGTCTTCGGGCGTGGTCCGGCTGCTGATCTCGGCCGCCTCCACCTCCAAGCGCCCTGCGGCGGGGTCGAAGGCCACGCGAGCGCCCAGATGCCGCAGCACCGCCAGCATCAGGCGGATATCGGCGATGTCCGGCACGTTGTGCAGGATGCAGGGTTCGGCGCTGAGCAGGGTGGCGGCGATGATAGGCAGCGCCGCGTTCTTGGCCCCGCGGATGCGCACCGTGCCGAAGAGAGGCCCACCGCCCCGGACCCGGAAGCGGGTGTCGGGCCTGGCGTCGGGCGGCGCGGGGGCCGCGCTTGCGAGGGTGCTGCTGGTCATGACCGCCATGGCGACCTCGGGCGAGCGCCGCGGCCTCCCGCGGCGACGGGCGCGGTCAGTATACCGCAAGGGAGGGGGGCGATCGCCCCGACGATCACCCCGATGCCGATCACCGCCGTGCCACCGCGCGCCCCGCCGCCTGGCGCCCTCGCCCCCCCGTCCGCTGCACCGGCCCACCGCGGCCGGCCTTGGCCGCCAGGAGGGCCAGGGCCTCGTCCAGGGTGACCGCTCCGGGGTCCTGGTCCTTGGGCAGGGTGGCGTTGGTCTTGCCGTGCTTGACGTAGGGGCCATAGCGGCCGGGCATCACGGCCACCGGCTGCCCGTCCTCCGGGTGGGCTCCCAGGAGGGCGATGGCACCGGTCGTGCCGTCTCCGCCCCCGCCGCGCGTGCCGCGTGGCCCGCGGGCCGCCTTTTCCGCCAGGAGCTCCAGGGCCCGCGCCAGGTCGACCGTGAGCACATCGTCGCCCTTCTTCAGGCTGGCGAAGCTGCTCTCGTGAACCACGTAGGGCCCGAAGCGGCCGATGCCGGCCTTGACGGGCTTGCCCGTCTCAGGGTGGTCGCCCAGGCTGCGCGGCAGATCCAGGAGGGCCAGGGCGGTGGCCAGGTCCAGGGACTCGGGCGCCAGCCCCTTGGGAAGGGAGACACGGGAGGGCTTGGGGTCACTGCCGTCGTCGCCCCGCTGCACGTAGGGGCCGAAGGGGCCGTCCTTGAGGTAGACGGGTTGCCCCTCGGGGTCCTGGCCCAGGGCCGCCGGTCCTTCGTCGCCCCGCGCGAAGAGGCTCTCGGCCAGCTCTGGGGTGAGGTCCCCCGGGGCCAGGTCTTCCGGCAGGGCGGCGGTCTGGCGGTCCTCCCCGCTGCCACGCTCCAGGTAGGGCCCGAAGCGGCCAATGCGCACGGCGGCATCGGGCAGCAGGCGGACGGTGCTGGCCTGGCGGGGATCGACGGCGCCCTGGGCCAACTCGACCAACTGCTCCAGCCCTTCGGGGCCCTTGAAGAAGCGCTCGAGGTAGGCCCGCCAGTCCACCTGACCCTCGGCGATGCGGTCCAGGTCCTCCTCCATCTCGGCGGTGAAGCCGATGTTGACCAGGCTCTGGAAGTCCGACTCCAAGAGGGAGGTGACGGCGAAGGCGGTGAAGGTGGGCACCAGGGCGCCGGAGGCCTTGCGCACGTAGCCGCGGTCCTGGATGGTCCCCAGGATGGCGGCATAGGTGCTGGGACGCCCCACGCCATGGGCCTCCAGGGCCTTGACCAGGGAGGCCTCGGTGAAGCGGGCGGGGGGTTTGGTCTCGTGCCCCTGCGCCTCCAGCCTGGCCAGATTCAGGCGCTCGCCCTGGGTCAGGGGCGGCAGGGGGGCGTCCTTGTCCTCGATGGCCGCCTCAGGGTCGTCGGAACCCTCGACGTAGGCCCGGAAGAAGCCGGGGAAGACCACCTGCCGGCCGCGGGCGACGAAGCGGGCCCAGGAGGGGGCGTCGGCGGGGCCGGCGTCCACCTGCACGGTGGCGAAGCTGAGCCTGGCATCGGCCATCTGGGTGGCCATGGTCCGCTTCCAGATGAGGTCGTAGAGCTGCGCCTCGCGGCCGCTCAGGCGCAGGGCGGCCAAGGGCTGCATGGCGCCGCCGGCGGGGCGGATGGCCTCGTGGGCCTCCTGGGCGCTGCGGGCCTTGGTCTTGAAACGGCGCGGCGCGGGGCTGAGGTAGTCGGCGCCGTAGAGATCCTGGATCCGCCGCCGGGCGCCGTCGATGGCCTCGTCCGAGAGGTTGTAGGAGTCGGTGCGGTGGTAGGTGATGTGGCCGTTCTCGTAGAGGGCCTGGGCCACCTGCATGGTCTCGCGGGCGCTGAGGTGCAGCTTGCGGCCGGCCTCCTGCTGCAGGGTGCTCGTGGTAAAAGGCGGGTAGGGCTGGCGGCTCGCCTGCCGGGTTTCGATCTCGGCCACTTGCCAGACGGCAACTTCCAGACGGCGGCGCAGGTCCTCGGCGGCGGCCTGGTCCAGCACGAGCAGGTCCTTGCCCTCCGGCACCCGCCCGAGGTCGGGGTCGAAGTCCTTGCCCGTGGCCACCCGCCGTCCGCCCACCTGGCTGAGCTGGGCGCCGAAGGGCTCGCCCGTCTTGGCGGCCGCGCCGCCCTGCTTGGCCAACAAGGCCGCCAGGTCCCAGTAGCTGCCCTTGACGAAGGCGGCCCGCTCGCGCTCCCGCTCCACCAGGAGGCGCACGGCCACGGACTGCACCCGGCCGGCGCTGAGCTTGGGGGCGATCTTCTTCCAGAGCAGGGGCGAGAGGGTGTAGCCGACCAGGCGGTCCAGGATGCGCCGCGTCTCCTGGGCCCGGACCAGGTGATCGTCGATCTGGCGGGTCTGGGCCAGGGCGCGCTGGATGGCCTCGCGGGTGATCTCGTGGAAGACCATCCGCCGCACGGGCACCTTGGGCGCCAGCACCTCCACCAGGTGCCAGCCGATGCTCTCGCCCTCCCGATCCTCGTCGGTGGCGATGATCAGCTCGTCGGCCTTCTTCAGGGCGTCCTTGAGTTGCTTCAAGGTGTCCTTGCGCTTGCCGCTGACCACGTAGAGGGGCGCGAAGCCGGCCTCCACGTCCACGCCCAGGCGGCTCCAGGGCTGCTCGCGCGCGGCCTTGGGGATCTCGGCGGCAGAGGAGGGCAGGTCCCGCACATGGCCCATGCTGGCCAGGACCAGGTAGTCCTTGGGCAGGTAGGTGCCGATGGTCCGGGCCTTGGTGGGGGATTCGACGATGACGAGCTTGGTCACGGGAGTTCCAGGGCTGGCGGGCCGCGGCACCCTGGTTGCCGCGTCCGATGGCGAAGCAAGACGACGACCGCGGGACTGGACCCGTGGGCCGCGCCGGGCCAGGGCCGACGAATGGCGGATAAGCATATGCAGGCCCAGGGGGGGCGCAAAGCGGGCCCGCGCCTGCCCCGAGGGGGGCGGGGGGGCCTGCTACAATCCGCCGCCATGCTCATCCCCCCACCCGGCGCGGTCCGCGCCGAACCGATTCCGCCCGCCGATCACCCCCGCCTCCGCGGAACCTGGCCCGGCCCGGCGCGCTGGCGACATCACGCAGCCGACCTGATCGCGATGTCGATCGGGATCCTGCTGGCCCTGCCCATCCTCCTGCCCGAGCAACTCCCCTTGCCCGGCCTCAGGGGCGCCGACACCGAGGCGGTGCTGCGGAGCTGGCAGCTGACCCTGGCCTTGCGCAACGGCCACTGGCCACCCCGCTGGATGCCCGACGCCCTCTACGGCCTGGGCTATCCCTTCTGGAACTTCCACGGGCCTCTGCCCTACGTCGGCGCGGCCCTCGCCTCCCTGGGCCAGGCGGGTATCGAGGCCCTGCGGGGGGCCCTGCCGGCGCCCCTGGGAGGCGGCGGGCCTGAAGCGGCGGCCGGCGCGGTCCGGATGGTGGCCGGCACGCGGGTGGCCCTGGGCCTGTGGCTGGTGTTGGCCGCTATCGGCGCGGCCCGCCTCGTCCGTCCCTGGCGCCCCCGCGCTGCCTGGGCGGCAGCCCTGCTGCTGCCGGTGGCCGCCCTCCTCCTGGCCGCGCTGGAAGGACCGGGGGCGGCGCCCGCCCGCCTGGCGCAGGCCGCCCTCCTGCCCTGGGCCCTGGGAGCCGCCATCGCGATCGCCCGCGGGCCGGGCGGCGGCGAGCCGGCCGCCGGCCTGCGCTGGTCGGTCCTCCTGGCCCTCCTCTTCAGCGCCGAGCCCCGGGCAGACCGCCCCTGGCTGGCCCTGGCGACCCTTCTCGGCGGGCTGGGCTGGGCCCTGGTCCTCCGCGGGCGGCAGCGGTCCGCGCGCCTGCCGGCGCCCAGCGCCGCCGAAGCGTCGCCGGCCTTCGTCGGTCCGGCCCCCGGCTCGGACGCCTCTCCCCTTCCCCTCCGCACCCTGCTCAGCCCCGCGGGGCTCCGCCTGTGGCTGGCCCGGCGCGAGCAGGCGCGCTGGCAGCAGGGGGAGGGCGGCCAGGGGGGAGCGGCTTCAGCCCCGGTGCTCCTGGCCGGCGGCGGCCTCCTGGGCCTGGGACTCGCGGCCTGGCTCTGGCTGCCGGCCCTGGGCGAAGCCGGGACCCTGCAGGCCTTGGACGCGGCGCCCGCGCCCTTGGGCGGAGGCCGCCAGGTGCCGGCCAACGAAACGATGGACCGCGATGCCCTGGCACGCTATGAGAGCCTGACCGGCCGCCTGGCCACCCTGGCCGCGGCTCCGCTGCCCCTGGCCCTGCGCGAAGCGCCGGCGGGTGGGCCGGCCCTGGTCCAGGGCGCCCAGGCCGCCCCCCGCCCGCTGGGCGGCGGCGCGACCCTGGACCGGGTGACCGCCGGCCTGCGCGAGCCGGCCCGCCGCGACTGGCGCCTGGTGGTCGCCGGCGACCGGCGGGCCTCGCTGGCCTTCCCGGTCCTCTGGTTCCCCGGCTGGGAGGCCCAGGTCAACGGCGGGCGGCCGCGGCCCACCTCGGCCGTCGAGAGCACGGGCTGGCTGCGGCTGGACCTGGAGGCGGGCGAATGCACGGCCGACTGCTCCATCGTCCTGCGCTTGGGACGCAGCCCCCTGCGCGCCGCGGCCGAGCTGGTCTCGCTCCTGGCCGCCCTGCTCTGGCTGCTGCTCTGGCTGCTCGATCGCCGACGGCGCCTGCTGCCATCCCTCCTGGGGCTGCTCCTCGCCTGGCTGCTGGTCTCGGTCCTGGCCTGGCTCCTTCCCCGCCCGAATCCCGGCCAGGCGGTGCTCTTCGCCTGGCTGCCGGGCAGCGGGGCCCCGCTGCCGCAGGCATTCCCCGCCGGGCTGACCTGGGAAGGGGCTCGCCGCGCCTACCGGCTGGTCGACGCCGTCTTCAGCCGCCCCGACCAGGGCGTTCCACCTGCCGGCCCGCGCGAGGCGCGGCGCGATCCCGGCCTGGTGGACGCGGGAGGGCCCCTGGAACTCAGGTTGCAGTGGCGGCCCGCGGTGGCCGGCCTCAAGGTGAGGGCCCAGTGGCTGCCGGCGGCGGCCCCGCAGCTGGCCTGGCCGGGCCTGGTGACCCAGGCCGAGGCCACCGGCCACGTGGGCCAGGAGTTGCTCCTGCGCCTGGAGCCGCCGCCGGTCACAGCCGACGGGCTCTACATCGTGCGCCTGAGGGTGGAGGCAGAGGGGCGGCCGCTGCAGGTCCGGGATGGCGGGGGGGCCGATCTCTACCTGGGCCCCTTGCGCCTGCACCGTCGGCCGGAGCGTCTGCCCGCTGTCTCCGGCACCCTCGCCCAGCTGGGCGAACTGACCCTGGTCAAGCTGGAGGCCGACGCCCTGGTGGAAGAGGATCCGAGGCACCGGCCCCTGGACGCGGCCGAGGGACCGGGGCCCGCCTTCTGGCTGCCGGTCGAGGCCACCTGGAAGACGAGCCGGACGCTGACCCTGAACCACCGCCGCAGCCTGCACCTCTTGGACGCCGAGGGCGAGGTGCTGGCCGGGCTGGAGGGCCAGCCCTTCGGCGGCATCCTGCCCACCAGCCTCTGGCAGACCGGCGAGCCCCTGGTCGAGCGCCTGTGGCTGCCCCTGCCCGACCTCCCCGAAGCCAAGGCCCGCCTCCGCCTCGAGGTGGAGGTCTTCGACGGCAACAGCGGGGAAAGCCAGGGCCGGGTGGATCAGCCGACCCTGATCGTGGCGCCCTGAGGCGGGCCTCAGGCCTCAGGGAAGCGCAGCGCCCGTCTGTTCACCCTTCCGGCGCCGAGGCGCACCTGATCCCCGCGGCAGCAGCGATTGCCCCGTCCGCGCGCTTCGAACAGCGCTCCGGCGACCCCTGAAGCCTGTGCTATACTCGCCGGCGTCGCTCGGGTCTCGGCCCGGCCGACCCACAAACGATAGGACCTTCAGGGCAGGGTGAGATCGGGCCACGGTGGGACACAGGACACCGTGGCCCGGGTCAATTCCCGACCGGCGGTAGGGGGCGTCTTGCGCGCCCCGAGCCCGCGAGCCCGGCAGGTGCAAGGCCCCGCGCCGTTCTGCAACGGACGGCGGAGGACCGGCCCGCCAGGGCAGATCCGGTGTGAAGCCGGAGCCGACGGTACAGTCCGGATGGGAGAAGGTCGCGGCTCGGGTCTTCGGATGCTCGTCCGGAGGCCTTTGGTCGCTTGGCGCCCGGGCAGGGATGGCGCCGAGCCGGCTGGCGTTGATGCGCGGCCGGTCCGGCGTCGTTGCGGCCCTGGTTCGCCCATCTTGCCCTGCGGATCCACCTACATCCGGAGGGCTTTTTCGTGTTCGTGACCCGCCAGCCCTGGCATCCGCTGGACGTCCTGGGCGCCGCCCGGGCGCCCATGCGCCAGGCCTTGGCCTTGGCCCGCCAGGGCCTGGGGCGCTGCAGCCCCAACCCCAGCGTGGGCGCGGTCCTGCTGCGCGAGGGCCGGGTGGTGGGCCAGGGCTTCACGGCCCCCGCCGGCGGCCCGCACGCCGAGATCCGCGCCCTGGCGCAGGCCGGCCCCGCCGCCCGCGGCGCGGAGCTCTTTGTCACCCTGGAGCCCTGCTGCCATCACGGCCGGACGCCCCCTTGCACCGAGGCCTTGATCGCCGCCGGCATCACGCGCGTCCAGGTGGCCGCGCTCGACCCCAACCCCAAGGTGGCCGGGGGCGGGGTGGCGGCCCTGCGCCGCGCCGGCATCCCCGTGCAGGTGGGCCTGGGCGGGCCTGCGGCGCGCCGGCTCATCGAGCCCTTTCGGCATTGGGTGCTGGCCGAGCGGCCCCTCGTCCTGGCCAAGTACGCCATGACCCTGGACGGCCGGATCGCCAGCCGGACGGGCGACAGCCGCTGGGTGAGCGGCCCGCCCGCCCGTCTCCTGGTCCACCGCCTGCGCGACGTGGCCGACGCCGTGCTGGTGGGCGCCGGCACCGTGGCCGCCGACGATCCGCGGCTGGACACCCGCCTGCCGGAAGGGGAGGAGGGCCGCAGCCCCTTGCGCGTCGTCGTGGACAGCGGAGGCCGCCTGCCCCTGGACCGCAGGGTCTTCGATCCGGCCCTGCCCGGGCGCACCCTGGTGGCCACCGTCCGGCCGCCGGCGGCCTGGCGCCGGACCCTCGAGACGCGGGGGCTCCAGGTCTGGACCCTCCCCCCGGATGCCGCTGGCCGGGTCTCGCTCCCGGAGCTGCTCGGCCGCCTGGCGCGCGAGGCCCAGACGCTCAGCCTGCTGGTGGAAGGCGGCTCGGCCCTGCTCGGCGCCCTCCTGGCCGCCGGCCTGGTGGACCGCCTCCTGGCCTTCGTGGCCCCCAAGCTGATCGGCGGCCAGGGGGCGCCGGGGCCGGTGGGCGATCCGGGCCGGGCCCTGATGGCCCAGGCTCTGGCCCTGCCGGACCTGCGCTGGCGCCGCCTGGGTCCTGACCTCATGGCCTGGGGCCGCGTCGCCGCGCCGGCCACTACGGATGGAGCGGCCTGATGTTCACGGGCATCGTCGAGGAGCTGGGGCTGGTGCTGGCGGTGGAGGAGCGGCCGGGCCTGCGGCGCCTGCGCCTGCGCGGCGCGGTCACCGGCCCCGGCCTGGCCCCGGGCGACAGCATCGCCGTCAACGGGGTCTGCCTGACGGCGGTGGCGGTGGGCGAGGGCCCCGACGGTCGGGACTTCGCGGTGGAGGCCGTGCCGGAGACGCTCCGGCGCAGCAACCTGGGCCTGCTGGCCGCGGGCGCCCCGGTCAACCTGGAGCGCTCGTTGACGCCCAGCTCGCGCATGGGCGGGCATTTCGTCCAAGGCCACGTGGAGGGCACCGGGCGGGTCGTCGCCTTGCGGGCCGAGGGCGAGTCGACCGTCGTCCAGTTCGCGGCGCCGCCGGAGCTGCTGCGCCTGGTGGTGCCCAAGGGCTTCATCGCCATCGACGGCGCCAGCCTGACCGTGGTGGAGCTGCAGGGGGACGAGGGCTTCACCGTCGCTCTCATCCCCTACACCCTGACCCATTCGGTGGCCGGCGGCTACCGGCCGGGTTCGGTGGTCAACCTGGAGACGGACATCCTGAGCAAGACCGTCGACCGCCTGATCCGCGCCCACCTGGGACGCGGCGACGAGGAGGTGTCATGAGCATCGGAAGCCACACCTGGGCGGACTTCCGCCTGGCCGCCGCCCCGGAGGAGCGCCGGCCGCCGGCGTCTTCGGCCGGTCCTGCTCACCCTGCTGCCAGGCCACGGTCGCCGGGCGAACTGCCCTTCGGCACGGTGGCCGAGGCGGTGGCGGCCATCCGCGCCGGCCGCATGGTCATCGTCACCGACGACGAGGACCGGGAGAACGAGGGCGACCTGGTCATGGCCGCCGTCCATGCCGACGCCGCGGCCATCAACTTCATGACCCGCGAGGGCCGAGGCCTGGTCTGCGTCCCCCTGCTGCCCGACCGCCTGGCGGACCTGGACCTGCCGGCGATGGTGGCGGAGAACGACGCTCCCTTCGCCACGGCCTTCACCGTGCCGGTGGACGTGCGCGCCGGCACCAGCACGGGCATCTCGGCCATGGACCGGGCGGCGACCATCGCCGCCCTGGTGGACCCGCGCAGCCGCGGCACGGACTTCGTGCGGCCGGGCCATATCTTCCCGCTGGCTGCCCGGCCGGGCGGGGTCCTTGAGCGGCCGGGCCACACCGAGGCGGCCGTGGACCTGGCGCGCCTGGCCGGCCTGCCGCCCGCCGGCGTCATCTGTGAGATCCTGGCCGAGGACGGGAGCATGTCCCGGGGGGCCGACCTGGCGGCCTTCGCGGGCCGGCACGGGCTGCCCCTCCTGTCCATCGCCGCCCTGAAGGCTTATCTGGCAGCCGGTGTCGACCGCGCGGCCGGCGGCCCTCCGCCCCCTTCGTCCCCCTCGGCCCCGCTCCTCCGCCGCGTGGCCGAGGCCTGGCTGCCCACGGAGCATGGTCGCTTCCGTGCCCTGGCCTTTGCCGACCCCTGGGGCCAGACGCACCTGGCCCTGCGCCTGGGCATGGACGACGAAGGGGCGGGTCGTTCCGCGGAGGCCGACCCGGCGGAAGCGCCCTTGGTGCGCCTGCACTCCGAATGCCTTACCGGCGACGTCTTCCACTCGAGACGCTGCGACTGCGGCGCGCAGTTGGAGGAAGCCCTGGCCTTGATCGCCGCCGAGGGGCGGGGGCTGCTGCTCTACCTGCGGCAGGAGGGGCGGGGCATCGGCCTGGCCAACAAGATCCGAGCCTACGGCCTGCAGGACCAGGGCCTGGACACGGTGGACGCCAACACCGCCCTGGGCCTGCCGGCCGATGCCCGCGACTACTCGGTGGCCGCGGCCATGCTCCAGGACCTGGGTCTGAGCCAGGTCCGCCTCATCAGCAACAACCCGGCCAAGCAGGCCGCGCTCCAGGCCGCAGGGGTGGTGGTGGCGGCGCGGCTGCCGCTGCGCCCGGCCCTCACCCCGGAGAACCGCCGCTACCTGGAGACCAAACGCGACCGGATGGGGCATGACCTGGACCTGGCGGCGGTCCTGTCCGGGTCTCCGGCGGCGGCGGGAGCATCGGGGTCCATCCGGAGCGAGGGCGATACCGGACTGACGGAAGGAGAGGGGCATGGTCTTCGAGGGTGAGCTGAGCGGCAAGGGCCTGCGGGTGGCCATCGTCGTGGCCCGCTGGAACCTGCTGATCACGCGCGAGCTGCTGGCGGGCGCCGAGGACAGCCTGCGGCGCCAGGGGGTGGCGGCGGAGGACGTCGACGTGGTCTGGGTGCCGGGGGCCTTCGAGATCCCGGTGGCCGCCCGCTGGCTGGCCGAGAGCGGGCGCTACCAGGCCATCATCGCCCTGGGGGCCGTCATCCGCGGCGGCACGCCCCATTTCGAGCACGTGGCCGGCGCGGCCCTGGGGGGCATCGCCGCCCTGGCGCGGGAGACGGGGCTGCCGATCACGGCGGGCATCCTGACCACGGACACCAGCGAGCAGGCCCTGGAGCGGGCGGGGATCAAGGCCGGGAACAAGGGGGCCGAGGCGGCGCAGGCGGCGGTGGAGATGGCCACTCTGGCGCGGAGGCTGGGCGCGGGGAAGGGCTGAGCGAGGGTCGCGGCTGGCGCAGACGGCTGGGCTGGGGGATCCTGAAGCGACCGGGGCTATGGACGGGAGCGCCCTATTCCACCCAGACCGCCAGCTGGTCCACCTCGCTGACGAAGTCGTGGCCCGAGGTCCCTACCTCGATGCGGATGAGGTGGGTGGGGACGGGGCAGCCGCGGTTGGCCAGGCTCTGGGGGTTGCCGCGGTCGAGCAGGTTGCCGCTCTGGTAGGACTGCCAGACCCCGGCCGGGACGGCGATGCCCTGGGCCGGCGCCGGCCGGCCCTCCGGCGGAGGGACGGCATAGAAGCCCACCATCCACTCACAACCGTCAGGGTTGGCTGCCGAGCGGTCGATGCTGCGCAGGCGGAGGATCAGGGGGTACTCGCTGTCGGCCTGGCCGCCGCCCGGCAAGGACTGCTCCAGGACCCGCAGCACCGCGCTGACCCCGATGAACTGCGCCCGGCGCACATCCAGGCCCTCCACCTCCGCGGGGTCGCTCCCCGGAGAGGCGGCCGGCCCGTCCAGGCCCAACCACTGCTGGAAGAAGAGGTCGGCTGAGCTGCCGTCCGATCCCCGGCGCTCGAAGCGCAGGACCGAGCGCTCCCCACCCGCCTCGGATGCCGCCGGCGCCGCGCGCTCGCGGAAGGCCCGGCCGGGATCGACCGGGCGGTCGGGCAGGCGTTGACCGAAGGCCCAGTTCTGTGGGCCAAGGTCGTTGTCGAAGCCGTCGTTCTGGACCACGTTCTGGGGGCCGGCGGTCGGCGCCTCGGGCGCCTGACCCAGGCGCGTCAGGCTGTGCTGCCCCATGGCCAAGGTGGCCTGGCCCAGGCTGTTGGTGACGGTCACCGCACCCTGCTGGTTCAGGCTGCGAAAGCTGCCGGAGGCCAGGAAGTCCATCTGCACCCGGCTTTCGGGCGCCAACTCGACGGTGCCGACGCGCCCTGTCCCGCGGGGATCGGGAATGAGGATGCGGACATCGCGCCGGCCCCAGGCGCTGCTGGCCGTCAGCCCCCCCACGAACGCGTCGGCCGGCGAGGCCGACAGCTCGATCAGCGGCGGCTGGCGGCCCAGGGAGAAGCGGGCGCGACGCACCCGGTCCAGGCGCAGACGGGTCTGGGGCTGGAGGCGGACCACCGATCCGGGCTGGGGCCCGGGCAAGGGCCCGTCGGCGAAGGCGATGAAGGCCTCGCTGGCAGCGTCGGCGGTGAAGATGGTCCAGCCCTCCGGGAGGCTGCGCGGCCCCTCGTCCGGCAGGAGCACCACCTGCTCGGCGCCGCGGCTGAGCAAGAGGGCGCCGCGCACGGCCTCCACCTGCACCTCCGGCACCACGGAGGCCTGGCGCAGGTAGCGCAGGCTGAGCCAGGGCCCTCCCAGCACCAGGAGGAGGAAGAGGGCGAAGGCCGCCAGGAGCACGGTCCAGGCCAGGGCCTGGATGTTGCGCGCGATGCCGAACATGGCGACGGGAACAAGGCCGGAGGTGAGTCGGTGCCCCCTCCTCCGGCCCCTGGATCCCTCAGTCCCGGCGCCGGCCGCTCAGGACGGTCACCCAGTAGAGCAGCTGCAGCACCGCACCGGCCGCGGCGGCCACGTAGGTCAGGGCCGCGGCGTCCAGGACGGCATCCACCCCCTTGGACTCGGAAGGCGTGACCAGTCCGGACGCCGCGAGGTTGCGCTTGGCGCGGCGGCTGGCGTCGAACTCCACCGGCAGGGTGACCAGGGTGAAGGCCACCGCGGCCCCGAAGAGGATCACCCCCAGCCCGGCAACCGCCAGCCCGATGCTGGAGATCCGCTCGAGGCCCAAGCCGATGATGATGATCCAGACCCCCAGCCCCGAGCCCAGGTTGGCCACCGGCACCAGCGAGGCCCGCAGGTTGAGCAAGGCGTTGCCGGTCTTGTCCTGCTCGGCGTGCCCCAGCTCGTGGGCGACGATGGCCATGGCCGCCACCGAGTGCCCGGTGGAGGACTCGGAGAGGCGCATCGTCTTGTCGCGGGGGTCGTAATGGTCGGTCATCTGGCCGGCGATCTGCTCCACCTGGACGTCCTGCAAGCCCTGGCGCTCCATCAGGATCCGCGCCGTCTGCAGGCCGCTGAGGCCGCGCTGGCTGGGCACCTGGCTGTAGCGGCGGTAGGCCGACTCCACCCGCCAGCGGGCGTAGAGGGTCAGGATCAAGGTGGGCAGCATGACCCAGAGCATGTAGCGGCTGTCACCGAAGAACATCGTCGTCTGTGCTCCTGCTTGCCGGGGCGGCTTGCGGCGGGGGTTCCGCCATCACCCGCCTAGCATAGCGCGGGCCGGTGGCGCTGACCATCAGCACTGTATCAGAACTGCCTGCTGCCGCCCGGCCTCAGCGCTCCCCGGCAAAAGGCGGACCCAGGGCGGTGGCCAGGGCGGCCAGGGCCGGCCCGTCCTCGCCGGCATAGATCAGCAGGAAGCGGCCGCTGAGGTAGGCATGGGGCGGCGCCGACCACTGGACCATCACCCGTTCGCCGGGCGCCCGCGGATCGGCCATCGTGAGGCCGTCCGGGCTGATCCCGGCGGCCGCCTGCGCGGCTTCGGCCGCCGTGGCATAGGCGTAGATCTCCACCCGCTCCTGGTCCTTGTCCAGGCTGTAGATGCGCGCCTGGCCGGGGAGGTAGTCGGTGGGCAGCTCCGAGTCGAACTGGATGGCCAGGCCGGCCTCCCGCAGCAGGGCCTCCATCTCCTCCACGGATTGGGGCGCGGCCGGCGCGATTGCCGGCCCGGAGGCGGCCGGCCGGGACAGGGGCGAGGGCGGCTGGGGAGCCGGGCGACAGGCGGCGCCCAGGCCGATGAGGGCCACCAGCAGCAGGCCGGGGGCGAAGGGGGTCAGGGACTTCATACGGGAAGCTCTCCTCCTTGGGGTCGGGGCCATTCTAGCCCAGGCCTGCTCAGCCGGGCGCTCCCCCTTCAGGTGCGTCCGAGGAGGGCGATGCTTGGGGGAGGGTGAAGTGGAAGCAGGCGCCGCCACCGGGCGGGGTATCCACCCAGATCCGCCCCCCATGGGCCTCGATGATGCCCTTGCTGACCGCCAGACCCAGCCCGGTGCCGGCCTGGACCTGGCGACCCAGTCCCTCCGGCAGGCGAACGAAGGGTTCGAAGACCCGCTCGGCCCAGTCGGGCGGGATGCCCGGGCCACCATCGGCCACCGTCACCTCTTGGCAAGGCCGGCCGCCGTCGATGATGGCCTTGACGCCCAGGCGGATGCTGCCTCCCTCCGGCCAGTACTTGACCGCATTGGCCACCAGGTTGCCCAGCACCTGGGCGACGCGGTCCCGATCGATCTCGATCCAGAGCCCTTCGGCCGGCGCCTCCACCTCGATGTGATGCCGTCCGCTCAGGCTGGCCAGGTCCTCGGCCGTGGCCCGGAGCAGGGCCGCCAGGTCCACCCGCTCCCGCCGGAGCACGAAGTTGGCGCTGCCCAGGCGGGCCAGGTCGGTGATCTCGTCGACCAGGCGGGCCATGAGGCGGGCCTTCTCGAGCACCAGCTGCGCCCAACGGACGCGGGCCTCGACCGGCGCGTCCTGGCGGTCGTCCAAGAGGCGCGCATAGCCCAGGACGCTGGTGAGCGGGGTGCGCAGCTCGTGGCTGACCACCTCCACCACGGTGCGCAGGCGATCGCGGGCCTCGACGGCCCGGGCGCTGTGCGCGCGCAGCTCGGCCTCCAGGCGGGCGCGCTCGCTGATGTCCAGGACCAGGATCACCACGCCGACCACGCCGCGCGAGGGGTCGCCCAGGGGGATGAAGGAGAGGCCCCAGGCCTGGCCCCGCCCCGCCCCCCGCCCCGCCCGCGCCAGGCTCAGGTGGCCCGGCGTGCCGCGGAAGGCGGCCTGCAGGGCATCCCGTGCCCGCGGGCGACCCAGGGCCGGCAGCACAGCCATGGCCGCCCGCCCCACCAGGGCCTCCACCGGCTGTCCCAGCAGCCGGGCCAGGGCGGCATTGGCCATGGTCACCCGCTCGCGGCTGTTGACGGTCAGCATGCCCAGGGGCGCGTCCTCGCTGAGGGTCATCTGTTCCAGGGCGGCCGGCGGCGGCTGGGCGGCCAGGCGCGCCTGCTCGATCAGGAGGGCCACCGCGTCGGTGAGGATGGCCACCCGCACCCGCACCTGGGGGCCGAAGGCCTCGGGCCGACGGCTGCAGAGCTCCACCACGCCCCAGATCAGAGAGCCCGCCCTTAGCGGCTGGCCCAGGAAGCCGCGCACGGGTTCCGGGCCGTCCCAGTCCGGCCGGCGCCGCAGGGCGCGGGGATCCAGGCTGGCGTCGCCGCTGCTCACCGATCGGCCGGTCGCCAGGACCTGGCCCACCAGGCCCTCGCCGCCGGCGATCCGGTGGCCCAGGGCCTCGGGGGGGAGCCGCCAGGCGCTGCTCAGGACCAGGTCGCCGTGCTGGTCGTCCAGCAGGTAGAGCGCAGCCATATCGGCCCCGCCGGCCGCGGCGAGGCCCTCGAGCAAGCCGTCCAGGGTGGCCTGCAGGTCCCGGCGCGGCGGGGGGGCGGCGGACAGGGCGAGCTGCGGCATGGGCGCGATTGTATTCCCGGTCTATAATGTCCGCAAAGCGTACACGGCCGCCCCTGGTGATCCCATGTCCCCCTCGGTGCTGATCGTCGACGACGATGGCGCGATCCGCGAGCTCCTCCGCGAGTACCTCGCGGAGGAATCCCTGCGCATCCACGAAGCCGCTTCGGCCACCGAGGCCCGCCAGGCCATCGAGACCCTGGAGCCCGACCTCATCCTCCTGGACATGTGGCTGCCGGACGGCGACGGCCTGGACATCCTGAACGGCCTGCGCGGCCGCTCCGACACGCCGGTGATCGCCATCACCGCCGACTCCAGCTCCTCGCGCACCATCCGCGCCATGCAGGCCGGGGCCTTCGACTACCTGGTCAAGCCGCTGGAGCCGGAGGCCGTGCGCGCCGCCCTGCGCCGGGCCCTCGAGCAGCGGCGCATGGCCAAGGACCTGCGTGCCGCCGTCCTGCCCGACGGCCACGAGCGCATCGTGGGCACCAGCGCCGCCATGCAGGCGGTCTACAAGCTGATCGGCCGCCTGGCCGCTGCCCAGGCGCCGGTCCTGATCACCGGCGAGACCGGCACCGGCAAGGAGCTGGTGGCCGAGACCCTGCACCAGAACTCCAGCCGCCGCGGCGGGCCGATGATCCGGGTCAACTGCGCCGCCCTGCCCGAATCCCTCTTGGAGAGCGAGCTCTTCGGCCACGAGAAGGGTTCGTTCACCGGGGCCATCGGCCAGCGCAAGGGACGCTTCGAGCTGGCCGACGGCGGCACCCTCTTCCTGGACGAGGTGGGCGAGCTCAGCCCCAGCACCCAGAAGAAGCTGCTCCGGGTGCTGCAGTTCGGCGAGTTCGAGCGGGTGGGCGGCAGCCAGACCCTGCGCACCGACGTCCGCGTGGTGGCCGCCACCAACCGCGACCTGGAGGCGGAAGTCGCCAAGGGCAACTTCCGCGAGGACCTCTACTACCGCCTCAACGTCCTGCGCATCGCCCTCCCCCCCCTCCGCGAGCGGCGCGACGACATCCCTGCCCTCGTGGCCCACTTCCTGGATCGCTACCGACCGGCGCCCGGCGCACCGGCCTGCAAGATCAGCAGCCAGGCCATGCGCCTCTTGCTGACCGCGCCCTGGCCGGGCAACGTCCGGCAGCTCGAAAACAGCATCCAGCAGGCGGTGGTGCTCTCCGGCGGCCGGGTCATCGTGCCCGAGCATCTCCGCAGCGCCGCCGTCCCCGGCACCGCAGCCTCCTCTCCCGCGGGCCTGGACCTGGCCGCCCTGGTACGCGAGGCCGTGCCCCTGAAGGCCGTCCTGGCCAAGGTGGAGCGGGCGATGATCGAGGAGGCCCTGCGCCAGGCGGGGGGCAACCGCAGCGAGGCCGCCCGGAGCCTGCACATCTACCGGCGCCTGCTCTACGAGAAGATGGAAGAGTACGGCTTGGGTGGCGGAGGGAAGGAGACGGCATGAGCATGCTCCTGGGCCTGGGCGGCGAGCAGCGTCAGGAGATGCGGATCTCGCCCAGCCTCATCCAGTACAGCCACATCCTGCAGCTCTCCGGGGCGGAGCTCAGGGACCTCATCCTGCAGGAGCTGGACAAGAACCCCGCCCTGGCTATGGAAGAGCGTGCCCTCTGCCCGGCTTGCGGCGACCCCTTGGGCTCAGGGGGGCGCTGCCTCCGCTGCGGCCGCGGCGAGCGCCTGGAGTCGGTCGCCGCCCGGACCTTGCAGGAGGCGGAGGAGGAGGACGGCTTCGAGGCCCTGCTGGCCGTGGCCGACCAGCCCAGCCTGCAGGAGCATCTCCTCCAGGAGCTGGCGGCCGTCCTGCCGGCCGAAGACCTGCCGATCGCCGAGTTCCTGGTGGGCGAGTTGGACGAGCGCGGCTTCCTGGACACCCCGCTCAGCCTGGTGGCCCAGAGCCTGGGCGTGTCATTGGAGCGGGTGGAAGGCGTGCTCGAAGCGCTGCAGCAAGCAGGTCCTCTGGGCGTGGGCGCCCGGTCGGTGGAGGAATGCCTGTCCATCCAACTGGCGCGGCTGGAGGAATCGCTGGGCCCCCTTCCCCTCCTGCGCCGGCTGATCGACGAGCACCTGGCGGACCTGGCCGCCGGCCGCTATGCGCAGTTGGCCCGCCAACTGCGCGTGGAGCAGGCGGCCATCCTGGAGGCCCGGGACCAGCTCCGTGCCCACCTCCGCCCCTTCCCCATCACCGAGGCCACCGACCTGGCGGCCTGGGAGCGGGCCCGGCCGGCGGCCAGTTCCGTGCCGGACGTCCTCATCCGTGACCTGCCGGCCGGCGGCTACCGCGTCGAGGTGCTGGAATCCCGCCGCTTCCGGCTCTCGGTCAACCCGCTCTTCATGGACCTGGCGGAGGGGAGCGAGGCCCCCATGCCCGGTGGTGGCCTGTCAGGCGAGCAGCAACGCCAGCTCCAGGAGCAGGTCCGCCTGGCGCAGAGCTTCCTGGGCTACATCCAGGACAGGCGCAACACCCTGGAACGGGTGACGGCCTACGTCGTCGCACGGCAGAGCGCCTTCCTGCGCGAAGGGCCGCGGCAGCTGAGGCCCTTGACCCGTGCCGAGGTGGCCCAGGCCCTGGACCTGCACGAGTCCACCATCAGCCGGGCCACCAAGGACAAGTACGTCATGCTGCCCAACCGCCGGGTGCTGCCCTTCAGCACCTTCTTCCAGGCGGCGCGCTCGGTCCAGGAGGCCCTGCGGGACCTGGTGGCCGCGGAACCCCGGCCTTACACGGACACCGAGTTGGCGGAGCTGCTCGCCGCCCAGGGCCATCCGATCTCCCGGCGGACCGTGACCAAGTACCGGCTGCAGATGGGCATCCTGCCCTCGAACCTGCGCTGAGGGGCCTGCGCCAGCCATGCAGCGCCTGCGGCTCTGGCTCTGCGGCGGCTTCCGCTGTCACGTGGGTGCCCAGGAGTTGGCCGCGCCGCAGCGCCGCGATGTGGCTCGCCTGCTCAGCCTCCTGGCCCTGAGCGCCCCTCAGCCGCTGTCGCGTGCCGAGGCGGCCGCCGCCCTCTGGCCCATGCTCCCGTCCGACCGCGGGCGGGCGAGCCTGCGCCTGATCCTCCACGGCCTCCAGCAGTACCTGGGCCAGGTTGGTCAGGCCCATGGGCTCCTGTCAGCGGGCGACAGCCTGGGCTGGGCCCCGCACGCTCAGATCTGGGTCGACCTGCAACAGACCATCGCCGACGCAGCGGCGGCCGACCAGGCCGGGTCCCTGCCCGAGACCATCCCCTGGGGCGAGCTGCCGGACTGGCCCGATGCCTGGTTTGAGAGCTGGCGGACACGCTTCGACGCCGCCCGTGCCGCGCTCCTGGAACGTAGCGGCACCGCCAAGGAGGCCGCCGGCGATCGGCCCGGGGCCAAGCGGGACAGCCTGCGGCTCCTGACCCTGCGCCCCACGGACGAGGCGGCCAACCTGCGGCTCCTGCGCCTGCTGGCGGGCGAGGGCGACCGGGCCGGTGCCCGTCGACACCTGCAGGCCTGCCTGCAAGCCTTCGAAGACGACCTGGGTCGCCGGCCTTCGGCCGCCTTCCTCGAAGCCGCATTGCAGCTCCTGGGCCCGCTGCTGCCGGTAGCGGGCGGCGCCGCCGAGCCGCCCGATCCCGGCCTGCACCTGCTTCCCACGGTCGACGGCCAGGACCGCCTGGATCGCCTGCGGGAGGCGGTCGCCTTGCATCCCCTCGTGGTCATCCAAGGCTCGGCCGCCTGCGGCAAGAGCCGGCTCCTGGAACGGCTCCGGGCCACCCTGGACTCGGCCCACTGGCTGGACCTGGCCGCGGCGTCCGCCGAGCCCCCGCCCGCGGCCCTGCTGGCCGAGGCCTCCGGCCGGGGTTCACCGACGACTCCCGCGTGGCTGCTGATCGACCACGTCGAGTCAATGCCTCCGCAGGAACTGGATCGCCTGCTGCTCCACCTGCAGAGGAGGCCGGGCGGGGGCCTGCGGACGGTCCTGGCCAGTCGCCGCCCACTGAGCCTGCGTGGCGCCCACCGCTGGCCGATGGAACTCCCGGGCCCCATCCCCTACCTGCAGGCAGAAGAAGCGCGAAGCCTGCTGCGATCGGTCTGGCGTGATCGTGAGCCACCCCCCGCACTCGACCCAGGCTGGACCGCGCTGGCGCTCGTCCTGGCGGGTCGGCCCCTGGCGCTGCTGGTGGCCGCCGACCTCCTACGCCTGGCGCCGGATCCGGCGGCCGCGGCCGCCGAACTGGCCCGGGATCCCGGCCCTCTCCTGACCCGGGGGCTGGCCGGCACGCGCTTCGGCTCCCTGGCCGACTGTCTGGCCGCCGATGCCCGGTGGCTGGACCCGGGAGGGCTGGCAGGCCTGCGCTTGCTCGCCCGCGAGTCGGGGGCGCTCCCCTTGGCCACCCTCGCCGAAAAGGCCGGGGCCTCGGCGCGGGATGGCGAGGGCTGGAACCGGGTGCAGGGCCTGATCCAAGCCGGCCTCCTGCGGCCGGATCGTGCAGCCGAGGCCGCCGAACCCCGCTACCTCCTGGACCCCTTGACCCGCTGCTACTGGTCCGGCCGGGCGGCTGACGGGACGGCCCCGTGATCCATCGTGGCCGAGGCCTCATGGCGGCGGGCAAGTTCGCTGCGCAGGCTGCGTTCACCCTGGGCCATGGCCCAGCGATGGTTGGCGGAGAAGAGGGGCTTCAGCAGCCAACTCAGCCGGCGCAGCAGAGGCTTCTCGGCTCGGATCTCCCAGTCGTAGACAATGTCCACCTCCGGTCCAACCTGGACGAAGCTCCAACGCCCACGGCCGACGAAGTCGCCCCAGGCCTCGAGGGCGAACCCTTGGGGGCGATTCACCTCGGTGACCCGGAAAGACCAGCGCAGTCGGTAGGGCAACCAGCCGCGGGTGTCGAGTTCCACCTCGCGGCCCAGGCCATCGCCGCGGCCTGGACGGAGGGTGGTGACCCGCAGGTAGACGCTCGGCCACCAGCGGACCAGGTCCTCCGCATCGCTCAGCAGGTCGTAGACCTCTTCACGGTGGCCGGGGACCCGCCATTGGCTGCGGAAGCGGTAGTCGTGGCTGGCCATGGGGCGCTGATGATGGCCCCGCCCGCCGGCTGGGGCAAGCACGGTGGGCCGAGGCGCCTGCCGCTCCCGCGGCTGCTCCGCGCGGTCGCGGCGGCCGCGGTGCTGGTCTGGGCCGGCGCGGCGTCGCCGGTCGGGGCGGAAGCCGGCACGCCTATCTACCTCCCCCTCCTCGCCCCGCCGCCCCGCCAGGCGGACCCGCCCGTCTTCAGCCGCAGCCGCGGTTGGGTCGAGCAGCCCTTCCTGCTGCGCCTCTCCGCACCCGCGGGACTGCGCATCCGCTACAGCCTGGACGGCAGCACCCCGAGCCCTGACCAGGGCCTGCTCTACAGCGAGCCCATCGCCATCGGCCAGAACACGGTGGTCCGGGCCCTGGCCTATGGCAGGGGGCTGGAGCCGTCGCCGGTCGCCAGCCACAGCTACCTCATTCCGGCCTCCGTCATCCGCCAGGGGCCTTCTCCCGCCGGATGGCCCGCGGACTTCGGCGTCGACCCGGAGAGCCCAGCCCTGGGACCGGTCAGCGCCGACTACGGCATGGACCCACGCATCACCCTGGACCCGAACTACGCGCCCCGCCTGCTCGCCGCGCTCCAGGCCCTGCCCGCCCTATCGCTCAGCCTCGCACCCGAGGACCTCCTCGGCCAGGAGCGCGGCATCTACCGCCACAGCCTGGCGGAGGGTGCGGCCTGGGAGCGGCCGGTATCGGCCGAACTCCTGCGGCCCGACGGACGCGAAGGCTTCCAGGTCGACGCGGGCCTGCGGGTGGCCGGCGTGGCCAGCCGGCATCACCAGTTCACCCGCAAGCACAGCTTCAGCCTGCGCTTCCGCTCACGCTACGGGGCAAAGCGCCTGGACTACCCCCTCTTCCCCGAGGGCGGCGTCGCGCGCTTCGACTCCCTGCGCCTCCGGGCAGGCTTCAACGACAGCTTCGCCTTCGTCCCGGGGCGCGGCCAGTACCTGCGGGATGCCTGGGGGCGGGAGAGCCAACGGGCGATGGGCGGGCTGGCCCCGCGTGGCCGCTTCGTCCACCTCTTCCTCAACGGTCTGTACTGGGGCCTCTACGAGCTGACCGAGGAGCCTACGGCTGCCTTCGCCGCCGACCACCTGGGCGGGCGCGAGGAGGACTACGACGTGGTCAAGTCCGACGAACGCGGCGAAGAGGGCGTGGAAGACGGCGATCGCCTGGCCTATGAGCGACTCCTGGCCCTCACGGACCTGGCCGATCCAGTGCGCTACGACCAGGCGGCCCAACTCCTGGACATCCCCGCCTTTGTCGACTACATGCTGCTCAACATCTACGCCCTGAACCTGGATTGGCAAGCCAACTGGCGGGCCGCCCGCAATCGGATCAGCGGCGGGGGCTTCCGCTTCCTGCCCTGGGACATGGAGATCAGCCTGGACCTTCTGCAGGCGGGGCACCGCCTCTACGACCCTGCGCGCGAGGACGACATGTCGGTCACCCAGGGCGTGGACGGCCTGCACGACCGCCTGATGCGCAGCCCCGAGTACCGCCAGACCTTTGCCGATCGGGCCCGCCGCCACCTCTTCGGCGACGGGGCCCTGACCGATGCGGCCGCCGCCGGACGCTATCGCCGCCTGGCCGACGGCATCGCCGACCCCCTCATCCTGGAGGCCGCCCGCTGGGGGGACAGCCCGCCGGGCAGCCTGGCCCTGCGCGACGGCGGCCTGCTCTGGTCGGACTTCTTCCGCCGGCGCGGCGAGGGCGCGGCCCAGACCCCGGACCTGGACTGGGTGCCGGAGCGGGACCGCCTGCTGCAGGACTACTTTCCCCGACGCCGGGACCGGGTGCTCTGGCAGCTCTGCGACCGCGTGCTCTACCCGCCCCTCGTCGCCCCGCTGCTCGAGCCCGAGAGCGGCCCCCTCTATCCCGGCAGCCGGGTGCTGCTGCGCCCGGATGCCGGCGGCTGCCCGGGGGCCGACCGTCGCGGCCTGATCTACTACACCACCGACGGCTCGGATCCCCGCGCGCCGGGCAGCGGACACCCCGACATCCCCTGGTCGGGCCGGATCGCCCACACGGCCCAGGTGTACCGGGGCCCCTTGGCCCTGGAGGGCTACCGCGTGATCCGCGCCCGCTCGGCCCTGATCGACCGAGGCAACCTGATCTGGAGCGCCCTGAGCGAGGGGGTCTACGGGAGCCCCCGCCTGGCCTTCGACGAAGTCCACTACCAGCCCCACCCTGCCGAAGGCCGGACGGAGTTCGTCGAGCTGCTCAACCTGGAGCGCCAGCCGGTCGATCTCTCCGGCGCCAGCACGCGGGGCATCACCTTCACCTTCCCGGCGGGCTTCCTGTTGCCGCCGGGCGGCCGCGCGGTCCTGGTCCGCGATCCCGAGGACTTCCTGCCGCGCTACCCTGAGGTGACAGTGGCCGGCGTCTTCAGCGGCCGCCTGGCCGACGAGGGCGAATCGCTGCAACTGCTGGCGGCCGACGGCCAGGTCCTGGCCCGGGCGGACTACGCGGCGACGGCTTTCTGGCCTCAGGCACCGGCAGGGCTGGGTCCCAGCCTGCAGCGGGTGGCCGACGCCCGAACCCTGCCGCCGGCCGGCGATCCCGATGCCTGGCGGGCCAGCAGCGAACGGGGTGGCTCACCGGGCCGGGCCGACAGGCCGGCGCCCCACCCCCCGGTCTGGATCACCGAGGTCCTGCCGCGGCCGCTGCCCGGCGAGGCGGCGGCGCTGGAGCTCTACAACCCCGGCGCCGAATCAGTCGACCTCTCCGGCTGGTGGCTGGGCGAGGGGCTGGCGGAGCCGCGGCGCCTGCGCCTCCCGCCGGGCAGCCGCCTGGAGCCACGGGCCTACAGGGTCCTGACCTTGCCGGACCCGCCGACCGCACCCGACCCCAAGGCCGGTCCGGGCCTGCTTCTCCGGCGGGCAGGAGGCCTCCTCAGCCTGAGCGGCAGCGATTCCCTGGGCCTGCCCACCGGCTTCCTGACCTGCTTCCCCTACGGCGCAGCGCGGCCGGGCCTGAGCTTCGGTCGCCTGGCCACGGGAGCGGGGCCGATAGCGGCGCCCCTGGCCGAGCCCAGCCTGGGTGCCGCGGACGGCGGCCCCTACCCGTCGCCGGACGGCGCCCCTGCCCAGGGCCGGGCCCTGGTGGGGCCGGCAGCCATCACCGAGATCCACTACCATCCCCAGGATCCGCTGGAACCGGAATGGGTGGAGATCCAGAACCTCGGCCGCACACCCCTGGCCTTGGACGGCAGCGATGTCCTGCCCGGAGCCGCTGCCCGCCCCTGGCAGCTGGCGGGCGGCGTCCGCTTCCGTTTCCCGCCGGGAGCGGCGCTGGCGCCCCGCCAGCGGGGCCTGGTCACCGGCGGCGACCCCCGCTTCCTGCGCAGCTCGCGCCGCCTGCCGGGCGAGCTGCCTGTCTGGGGTCCTTGGGATGGGCGTTTGGACAACGCCGGCGAGCAGGTCTCCCTCGGTCAACCCAGCGATGCCGACCCGAACGGCGCCCTCATCGAGACCGACCGGACGGCCTATCGCCCCGGCGCCCCCTGGCCCGCCTCGCCCGATGGCGGGGGGCCCAGCCTCGAGCGGGTGGACCTGGCGCGCTGGGGCGAGGACCCGGCGGCCTGGAGGGCAGGTCCCCGCGGCGGCTCACCCGGAACGGAGCCGGGCCCCAGCCGGCGGCTGAGCCTTCCGCTCCTGGTCCGCGGGCGCTAGAGACGCCCCGCCCACCGGCGACGATCCCAGGACGCTCGGCCGGGCATCGGACAACCGCCCACAAAAGACCCGGCCCACCGCGCGGTGGCGGTGGGCCGGGGGTTCGTCGGTCTCGGTCCGATGGGGGCGATCCGAGTTGGATCGCTCCCATCGGGGGCCTGACTCACTGGGCGGGCGTGGGCTCCGCCGGAGAAGCGTCGGCACCGGCATCGTGGTTGAGGAGCACGATCGGGAGGTAGATGGTCGGGGTCGGCTCATGGCCGCCCAGCAGGATCTCCTGCAGGCTCCAGTCGGTATCCGGCGTGTTGTTGATGTAGTGGCTGAGGATGCCCAGCTCCATGGGCTCGGCATCGGCGGCCACCGGGTCGCAGGTCCAGGTGAGCGTGGCCTTGGCGTTGCCGCTGTCGGCCTCCAACTCGGCGGCGGCGTCCGGCGCCATCCAATTGACATCCTCTTCGCCCAGGAGGGTCAAGCAGTCCAACGCGGCCTGGTCGAAGTGGAAACGGCCGCCCTCCAAGGCGTTGCTGGGAGCCCAGTCGCCCACCGGCATGGCCTGGCCCTCGGGCGTGAAGTCACCCATGTCGTCCAGGGTCTGCACCGCGAAGTCGAAGCTGACGGTGCCGTCAAAGGCCAGATCGGCGCCCATCACCTCCAGCGGCAAGGCCAGGCTGGCGAAGAGATCCTCGACGGTGTAGTTGACCGACTGGAAGGCCGGGTCGTTGAAGACCAACCACTGGTTCTGGTCCGGGGTCGGGACCGGCACCCCGTCCATCTCTGCGGCCGGGGCGAAGACGTTGAGGGCGTTGACCCCCTGGCCGAGCCGGAAGACCACAAAGTCGAAGGTGCCGTCCTTGTCCCCGTCGATGAAGACCGAGACGCGGCTGTCGATGGCCAGGGTGCTGCTCTTGAAGGTGGCCACACCGAACTGCAGGACCGGGGCGGCGGTGCCGTCGGTCAGGCTGCGGTCACCGTAGCGGACGCCGACGGCGGCGATGTCCAGGGTGGCGGGGAGATCGCCGTCCGCGCTCTCCTCGTCGTCCTGACCCAAGGCCCAGAAGGCCTCGGCCCGGCCGGCGTTGTTGCACTCGTTGGAGAGGTTGACGATCTCCGACTGGTCCTTCTCCTGGCCCAGGTAGAGAGCGTCCAGCGAATCGGGCAGGATGCAGCTGTGGCGCATCGGCAGGGTGTGGAAGGGCACGCCCACGCGGTCACCCTTGTCCACCGGGGCGCCGGCGGCGTCCACCTCGGTGATGTGCAGGTAGCCGTCGACCTCCTGCTCCTGGAAACGCTCCTCGGGGTCGATGGGCGCCGCCCCGTAGACGTCCCATTCCTTGACCCCCGCCGGATCGGCTGTCAAGGTGACCTCGATCTCGGCCGAAGCGCCACCCTCCACCGTGAAGCTGCTGGGCTCGGCCTTGAGGCTGATGCCGGCCTCCTCGTCCTCCTCAGGGAAGGCGAAGACATGGTCCACGGCGTAGCTGGCGGCCTTGTCGGAGAGGTTCTTGACGGTCAGGGTGATCGTCTTCTCCGTCGGCTCGGCGCCCACCACATGGGTGACGCCGTAGCTCAGCTCGGCCAGGCCGCGCTCCGAGCGGACCAGGGTATGGGCCACGGCGCTCTGGTAGGCCTGGGCCAGGCCGGCGCCCTGCCGCGTGACGCCCTCCACCGGGCCCGTGTCGTTGCGGGTGCGGTGGATGACCGGCGCGGCGTAGTTCATCGCCAGGGCGGCGATGTCGTCGGCCTTGAGGCCCAGGTTCTGGGTCTTGTTGCGCTCCCAGAGCAGGGCCGTGACGCCGGCCACCGCCGGGCCGGACATCGAGGTGCCGCTGAAGCTGACGCCCTCGGTGCCGGAGCCGTTGGCCACCGAGAAGATGTTGTGGCCGGGCGCGGTGATCTGCGGCTTGATATGGGTGTAGAAGCGCCCGGGGCCGCGGCTGCTCGAGTCGTCCATGGTATCCGTCAGCCAGGTCTGCTCGACCTTGGAGGCCGGGTCCATCGTGGCCATCACGGAGGTGCCGCCGAGCAGCAGTTCCTGCAGGGCCACGCCCTTGTCGTTGTCGATCATGACGCCGGGGATGTCGACCGGGGTCTCGCAGGGCGAGGGAGCGCCGCAGCCCATCGTCGTCTTGGGACGGGCGTCGGAGTAGACCACGGCGGCGATGGCGCCCTTCTTGGCAGCGTTGAGCAGCTTGTCGTAGAAGGGGCAGGTGCCGCGGGCGATCAGGGCGATCTTCTCGTTGACGTCCTGCTCCGGCGCGCTGGGGTTGCCCTCGGCATCGCTGCAGGCCAGGCCGTAGTAGGCCAGGTCGGCCTTGCGCACGCCGGTGGTGGCCAGCTGGGCCATCCACTCCGCCCCTTCGAGGGCGTCATAGAGCTCTTCCTTGGCCGAGCCGTCCGCGGTCCAGTTGACCTTGAGGGCCAGGGCCGACTCGCCGGGAGCCACCGAGTTGGCCACCGAGAGCACCTTCTCCGTGGCCGAGGGCGAGCCGACGATGTAGGGCGTGGGGCCGGAGTTGCCGGCCGAGGCCACCACCGTGACGTCGTGCTCGATCAGGCTCTCGACCACCTCTTCGTAGTCCAGGGTGCCGCCGCCGAAGCCGGCGCCCAGGCTCATGTTGATGACGTCGATCTTGGTCGCGGGACGGGTGCCGGGCACCTTGTCCGAGTCCTTGCCGAGGTAGAGGTTGTGGTTGGCCACCCACTCCATGGCCCCGGCGGTGATGTTCGTGGAGCCGCCGGCGCCGAAGACCTTCAGCGAAACCAGCTTGGCGTCAGGGGCGATGCCCTTGTCCACCTTGCCGCCGCCCTGGCTGGCCGAAATGCCGGCCACGTGCGAGCCGTGACCGCCGTCGTCGATGGGGTCGACGTCCGGCTTGGGCTCGCTGTTGGCCGGGTCGCCGGCGTTGTAGAGGAAGCCGACGAAGTCCCAGCCGCCCACCACCTTGGCGGTGGGGAAGGTGCCTTCCTCGATCACGGTGTCATCGTCGGCGTCGCGCTTGGCCTTGTCGCCATGGCCGCCCAGGGCGATGTGCATGTAGTCGATGCCGGTGTCGATGACCGCGATCGTCGTGCCCTTGCCGGTGAAGCCCAGCTCCTCGGCCACCTTCGTGGCGCCGATATGCGGCCGGGCGTCGCCCAGATGCAGCTGGAAGGTGGGCATGCGGCCCATCGAGCGGATGCCGGGAACGGCGGCCAGGGCCGCCATCTTGTCGCGGCGGATGGCCACGTGCAGGGCATTGGAGGTGGTCTGAAGGCGCTCGATCACCTTGCCGCCGGCCGCCTCGACACCCCGGACCACCGTGTCCTGGTTGCGGAGAAGCTGACCGTGGATGCTGTCGATGGCCTCCAGGCCGAGGGGCAGGCTGGTGTCCTGCACCTGGGCCGTGTTGGCCTCCACCTGGTCCAGGACCTGGTAGAGCGAGGGCGCATCCAGGCGCACCAGCAGGTGGAGGACGGCGTCCGGCGCCAGGTCCGCCAGAGCCGGAGCTGTCACCTCGCCGTCGGTCTGGCTGAAGGGCGCGCCTTCAAAAGTGACCGTGCGCAGGGGCGTGGCGAAGGACGGCTGCGCTGCCTTCGCCGCCCCGCTGCCCAGGCCGGACACCAGGATGGAGGCTGCCATAAGGATGGCGAGCCAGGGCCGGTGCTGACACTTCATGTTCGAGGTCCCTCCTGAGGATGCTGTGGCGTTGGATGGGGCCGCCCTCGGCTGCCGCCACGGCGGGCCGCCCGCTCCGACTGGCGCCCGCCGCGGCGCGGCGGGCGCAGGGGCTGCTTTCTGGACGCGCCCTGTAACGTCGCGCGACGCCGGGCCGTGACCCGACGGCGCCCGAGCGCGCTCAAGGGCGGACAAAACGGCGGCAAGACTATCATGGAAGGCCCGGCGGCGCAAGGGCTTTTGCCCCCGCGTCCCATCGTGTTCACCTCGGCCGGCCCCGCCGGCCTCCCCCGAACCGGTGATCTTCATGCCCACCCCACGCCCCGCCCGACCCATCCTGGCCCTCGCCGCCGCCCTGCTCCTGGGCCTGGCCGCCCTGGCAGCACTGCGCGACCCCCGCCCTTCCGCGGCCGGCCCCCAGGCGCCAGGCCTGACCACACCCTTGGCCGGCGCGGCCCTGGGCCAGGTGCTGGAGGGCGACGGCCCCTCGCCGGAGAGCCTGCCGCCGGGCTCCTTGCGCGCGGCGCCGGACATCGCGGCCGACGATCCACTGCCGGCCCCCCCTGCGGGCGGCCCGGTGGACTTCCGCCACTACCCGACGCCGGAGGAGATCAGCCGCTTCCTGGCGGACCTCGCGGGCCGGTATCCCCAGCTCGTCGAGCGGGCCACGATCGGTCACAGTTGGCAGGGACGGCCCATCGAGGCCATCCGCCTGGGGCGCAAAGACCTGCCAGAGGACCTCGCCGACCGGGCCATCGTCCTCATCGACGCCCAGCACCATGCCCGCGAGCTGGTCAGCGCCCAGGTGGCCCTCTACAACGCCTGGCACCTGCTGGAGGGCTATGGGACGGACCCCGTGGCCACCCGCATCCTCGACACCCGGGTCGTCCACCTGATCCCCAGCCTCAACGTCGATGGCAACGCCCAGGTGCTCCTGGACAACCAGGAGAACCGCAAGACCCTGAACCCCGACTGCTGCGACGACGACGGCGACGGCAAGGTGGACGAGGACCCTCCCCTGGGCTACGGCTACGGCAGCCACAGCCTGACCCGTTACCAGTTCAGCCAGGAATGGGCCGACGCCAACCCGCAGAATCCCTTTGTCGGCAACTGGCGGCAGCAGATGGTGGCCACACCGGAGCCTCTGGGGCGCTTCACGGGCGCCCTGGGCGGCGAGGCCCGCCCGATCGCCCGAGCGGATGCGGATGGCGACGGGCGCCTGCAGGAGGATCCGGTGGGCGGCGTGGACCCCAACCGCAACTACGACTGGCATTGGGAAGCGGGCGACAACCAGGTCCGCTCGGCGGCCTACCGCGGCCCCGCGGTCTGGTCCGAACCCGAGGTGCGGGCCCTGCGCGACTACGCGGCCGAGCTCAGCACCCTGGCCGCCTCCATCTCCTACCATTCGGGCACCGACCTGCTCCTCTTCCCATGGGCCCATTCGCAGACCGAGGCCCTGCCGGACGCGGGCTTCTACGAGCTCTTCGGGGCCAAGGGCAGCCAGCTCACGGAGGTCCACGGCTTCCAAGGCACCGTGCGCACCTGGACGGCCCGCGGCCTCTACGAAGCGATGGGCAGCTCGATGGACTACCTTTACGCCCGCCAGGGCGCCTTCGCCTTCGCCCCCGAGACCTACGGCGGCAGTGGGATGACGGTGATCCAGCGCCTGGGCAGCACCGGGACCTTCACCGCCGGCCAGGCGACGGGCTTCGCCTTCAACCCGCGGCCGGAGGAGATCCTGGCCACGGCCGACCGCTGGGATCGCTGGGCACGCTACCTGATGGCCGCCACGCCCTACGTGGGCCTCAACACGCTCGAGCGCCAGGGCGCCGACCTCTCCATCGTCTTGGGCAGCGAGGGGGTGATGCCCATCAGCCTGGCCGTCAGCCTCGTCCACCCGGACGGGCATCGCCAGGCGCTGGATCTACCAGAGCCGCGCCTGGTGCACGCGGAGCAGTTGGGCTGGAGGCTCCCCTTGGCCGGACTCGCGCCCGGTCGCTACCGCCTCGAGGCCGAAGCCACCCTGGCGACGGGCACCCGCCCGCATCCGGTGTCACGCGGGCGCTGGGCCTTCGACCTGGACGCGACAGGGCCGACGCTCGTCGCAGGCCGGCGGGTGCCCTTCACGGACCTGTCGCCCCACTTCGGCGGCTGGTGGGCCGGCCCCGAATGGAACGAAGCCCGCTACCGCTGCTCCCGCGAGCCCTGCCAGCCGGCGATCCCCGCCACCCCCCCGGCCTTGCCCGCCCTGCCCACGGCCCTGCCCACCGGCGGTCCGACGCCCGCCCCTGCCAGCCTGGCCCTGCCGCGCCTGGAACTCCCTTGAGGCCCGATCGCGCGGTGCTCGCGGAGGGGTCTGTCGGTATGCCCTGCCGGGCCTGGTGGTCCGGCGCCCCGGCAGGGCCGGCGCGAGCGCCTAGCCCAGGGTCAGGCCCACCCAGTCGCCCTCCTGCCGCTGCTCGAGGCAGTCCAGGCCCTGCGCGGCATGGGCCGCGAGGACGCCCGGCGCCTGGTCCTCGAGGATGCCGCTGAGGATCAGGCGGCCCTCGGGGGCCAGGTGGGCCTTCAGGGTGGGGGCCAGGACGATCAGGGTGGGGGCCAGGATGTTGGCCAGGATCAGGTCGAAGGGACCGTCGATCGGCTCGGGGAGCGCCTCGGCCTGGGCGCGCAGGCGGCCGGGAGCGATGGGCCTGAGGCCCTCGGGCCCCAACTCGCCGGCCCGCAGCTCGAACGTGCAGCCGCAGAGGGCCGCGTTGGCCGCAGCCACCTCCACCGCCTTGGGATCGACGTCCACCCCCAGCACCCGGCCCGCCCCCATGAGCCGCGCCGCGATGGCCAGGATGCCGCTGCCCGTACCCAGGTCCAGGACCCGGTCGCCCGGGCGGAGGCGCCCGGCCAGAGCCGCAAGGCAGAGCTGGGTGCTGGGATGCAGGCCCGTGCCGAAGGCCATGCCCGGATCCAGCCGCAGGAGCAGCTCATCCGGACCCACCGGGCGGTCCAGGCTGTCCTCGCCCAGCCAGGAGGGGAGGATGACGAAGCCCGCGCAGCGCGCAGGGGATGGCTCGCCGGCGGGCAGGCCCAGGGTCGCGGGGATGCGCAGGGGGCGGTAATGCGCCTTCCAGGCTTCGGCCCAGTTGGCCTCGGCCAGCGAGCGGACAGCCGCCTCGGGGATGGGATGGAGGAGGGAGAGATGCCAGAGGCCCAGCTCCACCTTGAAGCGCCCTTCCACATCGTCGGCCGGCAGGTAGGTCAGGACCCGGTGGCGCCGCTCCGGCAGGGCCCGCCCGCTCTGGCCATCGCGGACCAGCACCTCCACCACCGCGCCGCCGCCATAGCGCTCGAAGAGCTCGCAGACCGCCTCGGCCGCCTCGCCGTCCACCTCCACGCTGAGCTCGAGCACGGCGCCCGTGGTCTGCTCGGGGGCCGTCTCCCGGTCGGGAAGCGCGCCGTTCACGAGAAGAACTCCTTGATCTTCTGCCAGATGCCGCTGCCCGCGGCGGCTCCTCCTTCGCGCTCCTCCACTCCCGAAGGCGGCAGGCCCTCGCGGAGCTGTTCGAAGAGCTGGCGCTCGCGGGCGCCCAGGCGCTCCGGCGTCATCACGAAGGCCGTGACCACCAGGCGACCCCGGCCGGCCCGGCGCAGGAAGGGC
>WBZV01000073.1_pt2 | contig 45298 bp, 42 predicted proteins | sample 5204221 | NCBI WGS metagenome assembly WBZV01 (sample SAMN12344360, study PRJNA552823) | activated sludge metagenome | biome: Activated sludge suspended growth; feature: Nitrification reactor; material: Wastewater; isolation source: activated sludge from nitrification reactor of wastewater...
GGGATGGGAAAGCAACCTTTTGGCATTCTTCCGCTCACCTGATGGCCGAAGCCCTGGAGGCGTTGTTCCCGGGCGTAAAATTCGGTACCGGACCGGCGATTGAAAGCGGCTTCTACTACGACGTAGACCCTGGAGGCCAGACGATCTCCCTCGACGACCTGCCCCGCATCGAAGAAAAAATGCTTGAGCTGGCCCGTCAGAAAAATGCCTACGTCCGCCAGCCGATCAGCCGCCAGGACGCGTTGGCGTTCTTCCAGGAAAAAGGAGACGAATACAAACTGGAGCTTATCGAAAAACGCGGAGATGACGAGGAAATCACCTTATACCAGCAAGGGAATTTCGTCGACCTGTGCCGGGGACCGCACGTGCCCGATACCGGCTATATCAAAGCTATCAAGCTGACCAATGTGGCCGGCGCATACTGGCAGGGCGACGAAACCCGCCAGCAGCTAACCCGGATCTACGGCGTCAGCTTCCCCAAACAGAAGGATCTTCAGGAATACCTGACCATGCTGGAAGAAGCCAGGCGCCGCGATCACCGGAAACTGGGAACAGAACTGGAACTCTTCATGTTCTCCGAGCGGGTAGGCCCGGGATTGCCGATCTGGCTGCCTAAAGGCAACGCACTACGCGACCGCCTGATGAATTTCCTGCGGGTTGAACAGGAAAAACGGGGATATAAGCTGGTAACCACCCCACATATCGGACGCAAGGAGCTCTATATCACCTCCGGCCATTACGCCAAATACGGGAAAGACAGCTTTCAGCCTATCCATACCCCGAAAGATGGGGAAGAGTTCCTGCTCAAACCCATGAACTGCCCCCACCACTGCGAGATCTATGCCCACCGGCCCCACTCTTACCGCGATCTCCCGCTGCGTATCGCTGAGTTCGGGACGGTTTACCGCTACGAACAGAGCGGGGAACTGCACGGCTTGTCGCGCGTGCGCGGCTTTACCCAGGACGATGCGCATATTTTTTGCACCCCGGAACAGGTTAAAGACGAATTCCTCAACGTGCTGGACCTGACCCGGACCGTGCTTCGGAAAATGGGCTTCAAAGAATTTACCGCTCAGATTTCTCTGCGCGACCCCAATAATCCTGAGAAGTATATCGGTTCTGATTCTAACTGGGCAGTCTCCGAGGCAGCCATTATCGAAGCCGCGGCTGAAGCCGGCCTCAAAACCGTAACCGAACTAGGCGAAGCGGCCTTCTACGGGCCCAAACTCGATTTTATGGTCCGCGACGCCATCGGCCGGTCCTGGCAGTTGGGCACCATCCAGGTCGACTACAACCTGCCCGAACGGTTCGAACTCGAATACATCGGCGCCGACAACAAGACCCACCGTCCGGTGATGATCCACCGCGCCCCGTTTGGGTCTATGGAGCGCTTCATCAGCATCCTGATCGAGAACACCGCAGGCAAGTTTCCACTGTGGCTCATGCCTGAACAGGTCGCCGTGCTGACCATCAGCGACCGGTTTGCAGGGTATGCCGAAAAGGTGCTTCAGGAACTCTCCGCCGCTGATATCCGGGGCTACGTCGACGACCGCGGCGAAACCATCGGCCGGAAAATCCGCGAAACGGAGCTTAAACACGTGCCCTTCATGCTCATCATCGGCGAGCAGGAAGAAAAAGAAGGCAAGGTGGCGGTGCGCCGCCAGGGCAAAGGCGACCAAGGCGCAATGTCTGTGGCAGAGTTCGCCGCGTTCTTCCAAAAACAGCTCGATGAGGAGGAAACTGCAGATTAAGTGAACCTGTGGTCGCGTGTACTGTTAATGTTTTTATAAATATGATCCGGTAGCCTTGCTTTATCGGGGCTATTGTTGTACTTTGACAGTGTTAAAGTCCGTTTTCTAAACAATATTGAATGAAGCAAACTTTACTAGCTTTTTTCTTTTTCGTTTCCATAATCCCACTAACTACAGGCCAATCGGGCGTCCGCCCCTCCTGGTTGACTCAAGCGGAGCCGGAAAAAGAAAAAACGCCGAAAATTGAAGTGTTTCCCAACCCTGCGACAACGCACATCAGCCTGACCGAGACGGAAGGCGTCGTGCGGGTGGCAGTGTACAATCTGGTAGGACGCCTCATGCGGGTGTACGATCAGATTGACGTGGACAAGCGCTACTACATCGGCGACCTGCCCCGGGGCATGTATCTGGTTCAGATCCTTGGCGACCGGAACAAGATCATCACTACCAAGCGGATCAACAAAGAATGACAACCCGCTGAATGTACCGAAAACCGAAAAAAAGAAAGAAGCCCCGGAGCGCATCGCCTCGGGGCTTCTTAGTTTAAGAACCTTATTTTCTTCAGGCCTACAGTTTTTTCTTCACGATCAGATCCGGCAGTTGCTTAACGGCGGCGAGTTCCTTGTACGCGGTGCGCGCCTCGGTAGCGGGAGAGCCAAAGAGCACTTTCCCGTCTTCCACGTCTTTATTGACGCCCGACTGCGCCAGCACCATCACCTTGTTGCCGATTTTCAGGTTTTGGATAATGCCCACCTGCCCGTACAGGACGACGTCGTCGCCAATGACGGTATTGCCGCCTACGCCGGTTTGAGCGGCGAAAAGGCAGCGCTTGCCAACGACCACGTCGTGGCCGATGTGGATATGGCAATCGAACTTCGTGCCTGCCCCGATAATGGTATCGGCGGAAACGCCCTTGTTGATGGTGCAGCAGGAACCGATCTCCACATCGTCTTCAATGACCACGCGGCCTCCCGAACGCCATTTGGTATACCCCTCAGGGGTGCGTTTGTAATAAAACGCTTCGGTACCGATAACGCTTCCGGAATGGATGACCACCCGGTCGCCAATAAGGGTGTGCTCCAGAATGGTCGTATTGGCGTGGATACGGCAATCTTTGCCGATCACCACGTGCGGGCCGATCACCACATTGGGCTCGATGATCGTGCTGGGATCGATCTGTGCCGTGGGGTGGATCGCCTGAGTGAGCGGCTCGTAGGGCCGGAACTGAAGCACGACGCGGTTGTAGGCGTCAAAGGGCTTTTCGCACAAGAGTAAGGTCTTGCCTTCGGGCGCTTCCACCCGTTCGTTGAGGATGACGATCGAAGCGGCCGAGGTGAGCGACTTGTCGAAGTACTTTTTCACGTCGACAAACGTAATATCGCCCGGCCGGACGTTGTGGATCTCGTTGATGCCGGTAGCCAAAACATCCGCGTCGCCGATGACTTCGGCCTGGATCATGTCCGCGATCTCGCGAACAGGTATGGGGTGGGGGAAATTCATGTGCTTCTTGATTAAAGGTTACGGGGTTGCGAGGTTGCGAAGTTACGGGGTTGCGAAGAAAAAGCTACGAGGTTGCGGAGTTTTTTTGGAGGATTTGTTAGGGGTACAATGGGAGGGCTTATGTCCTGGATTATGGACAAGAAAGAACGGAATTTTGTAAAACATTAAACCCGATTTTCCTTATGGCAGCAGTTAAAACGTTTGAAGAATTGGTCATTTGGCAAATGGCCCGCAGCTTTTCAAGGCAAACAAGTGAATTGATCTTTCAGTGCTACCAAGGACTAGCCGCCGAACTTTACAGGTTATGATAATTGTTTTATTTTTATACTTTTTATAATGGAAATCAGCGCGGGTTAAAAAGGGGCCCTTCCTGTCCACAAGCGCCTTTTTTTGGTAACGTAGCCAGGTTTTGCTCCCTCGAATAGCCTTCGCATAGACAGAAAACAACTTTTTTTCTGCCACACTGACCTATCGCAATAAGTCTTTTATTAATGGTAAAGCCTATCTAATGGATGAATTTTTAATCAAACTGGGGCTGTTGGATTCCATCAAACGCCAGGAGATTTTAAATTTCCTGGATTTCTTGCTGAACAAACAGAAAAAAGAAAGAGAGGGGAACTTCAAGTCCTATAAGGAACAAATTCTTGAGGTTTCCACATGGAATGAAGAAGATGTTGCTGAAATTAACGCGAGCGGCAAAAAGCTGGACCAATGGCAAGTTCCCGAATGGTAGCCGATTCAAGCATCTTTATTGAATTTTTGAGGGCTAATGACAAAAAGAAAACAACGCTGTATCAATTGCCTGACAATACAGAGCTTTTCCTTTCCGTAGTGACTCTGTATGAGCTATTGATGGGCGCCACAAACGAGGTTAAAAAGCGGGATATTGAGCTTTTAACCGGGCCATTGGTTATTCTTCCCCTAACAAAACCCGTAGCGGAAAAATCTGCTGAAATCTACCAAAGCTTGAGACAGGGCAATAAAATGATCGAGTTTAGAGATATTTTTATAGGGGCGACAGCAATCCTTCATGACCTCCCTATTCTTACGCATAATGAGAAGCACTTTAAACGAATCGACGGTTTGTCTATGATAAAGCACAAGAAGTGACTTTTCCGTTATCTGTCTTAAACCAGTGCCTTCTCCTGATGCTGCCACATCTCCTGAAACTCGGGGCTATTGGCCCGGAGAACCTCAAACGGGCCTTCGGCGATGACCTGCCCACGATCCAGCAGGTAGATATAGTCGAATTGCGGCAGGAGGTGCAGACGGTGCAGGGCGGAGACCACCACCTTGTCCTGGAACTCCCGAAATAGGTTGTCGTAAATTTTCAGTTCCGTTTTTGGGTCGACGCTGCTGGTGGGCTCGTCGAGCAGCACGAGGTCGCTGTCGCGGGCGGCCAGGACGCCGCGTGCGAGGGCCAGGCGCTGCTTTTGGCCTCCGGACAAGTTGACGCCTTTTTCCTGGATATTCGACTCCAATCCGGAAGGCAGTTGCTCAACGACCTGGCCGAAATGAGCGGCTTCGACCACCCGGTTCACTTCTTCTGCGCCAAAGGGCAGGCCCAGGGTAATGTTGTACTCAATGGTATTCTCGAAGATCTCAGGTTCCTGGGGAAATAAGGTGACGTGGCTGGAGATAAGGTCCAGGCGGTCGTGATAGGTTGTTCCGTCGATGGCCACCTCTACGCCGGGCTGGGGTTCGTATAGGCCGCGCAGGAGGGCAAGCAGCGTGCTTTTGCCGCTGCCGCTCTCCCCGATGAAAGCGACGCGCTTGCCGCGCTCCAGGGTAATATCCACGCCCCGGAGGCCCTGCGGGCTGCCCTCCTGCCCATCGTGGGCAAAAGACAGGTTGCGCACCGCAATACGGCGCCAATGGGGCGGCAGGCCTGCGGTTTCCTCGGGGCGGTGCTGCTGCGAATAGGCTTTCTGAATATCTCCGGCCGTCAGCACGTCGGCGTGGTGGCGAACGATCTCGGTATACTGCCAGGCGATGTCGTGAAATACGCTGGTAAACCGCTCCACATAAAACACCATGGTTACCAGTCCGCCGATGAGGAACACTTCGCCGGGGCGCCAGTTCGTGGTGACGTACCCAATGATGATAATGGCATAAATCAGCGCAACGATGGAATCAACCACAAACCATTTCCACTCGTTGATCAGCACTTTGCGCCGGAACGGGGGAAATACGTCCATTACTTTTTTCAGCAGCCCTTCTTCCATGCGCCGTTCCAGGCGCAGCGTGATGACGGTGAGGATGTTGGACAGGCTGTCGAAGAGCGAAGCGGAAACGACATGCTCCCGCTCGTTGGTTTCTCCCTGCGCCTCCAGAAAGGGTTTGTCGAACCGCAGAATGACCAGCACCGCGATAACCCCCAGGGCGACAGCTACCAGACCAAACTGGGGCGCGAAATACAACATGGCCAGAAATGAAAACCCGAATTTGGCCAGCGCATGGATGTACATGAACCCGTTCTCAAAAAACTCCTTCAACGCTTCATAGGCTTTGCGGACCCGGTTGATGGTGGCCCCGCTGTGGTGGTCCTGATGCCAGCGTACCGGCAACTGGAGCGTTTGGTGGTACAATTCCTGGAGGTAGTTGCGGCTCAAGTCAAAAGCCAGGTGGCGCTCCCGCACGCGGGCTACCCCATGAAACGACCACTCGATCAAATGCAATCCCAGATAGGCGCCGGCATACATCCACACCGCGCGCAGGGCTTTCTGGCTATCGGTTTGCAGGGCGTTGATGAACAGGCCCCAAATGACGGGCCGGGCCGCATCGGCGAGGTTGGACAGGATGAACATGCCGTATACCTGAACGTAACGGTCTTTTCGGTCGCGGGCGTACGTCCAGGCCAGGGCAAGCATGGAAATATAGGGGTTGCGCAGAAGAAGCTTTTTCATGCCGGGTTGGATTGCAGGTGATTTGTAGAGAACGCAATTTTTGGGAGGAAGGTTCCTTTTTTAGGTGGCTAGGTGGCTAGGTGGCTAGGTGGCTAGGTGGTTAAGTGGTTAAGTGGTTAAGTAACGAAGTAACGGAGTAGCGAAGTAACGGAGTAGCGAAGTAACGGAGTAGCGAAGTAACGGAGTAGCGAAGTAGCGAGGTGGCGAAGTTAAGGATTGCGGAGATGGGAAGCTATTTCGAACTATAAGTTATCTCAAAACCCGTTCCAGGGTGTGGGCGGCCTCCCTTAACCCCAGACACTGCGGTCTGGACGGATCGCACTCCGAAGGAGGGGAACCGAGTGCGCAAGGGCAGGGGAAAAGCGCCAGATTAATGATTTCATTGTCTAAAACAGTGCTGCTCCCCCTCCTTTGGAGGCTACAAGTCCTGACCGCAGCGTCTGGAGGGTTGGGGGGAGGCCCAACCGCGGATTAAGCAGCTATTCCAACGTCTTGAGATTACTTCTAACCACTCAGCCACTCAGCCACTCAGCCACTCAGCCACTCAGCCACCCAGCCACCCAGTCACCCAGTCACTCAGCCACCCAGCCACCAAAAAAAAATGACTTTCCATCCATTTTAAACCAAGCGAATAAGTAAAATTTAATTAAAAAAATTAATTAAAAATCAAATTGACATAATATAAAATCAAATTGCGTCAATTATGTAAATTTATTGGACAAAATGTAGAAATATGGAAACCATGCAAATGACCCGTTCACAAGAGTTGATCCATTTGGAAGACCGCTATGGCGCACACAACTACCATCCGTTGCCGGTCGTATTGTCGCGAGGGAAGGGGGTATTTGTATGGGATGTAGAAGGAAAGCGCTACTACGATTTCCTTTCGGCCTATTCGGCGGTGAACCAGGGGCATTGCCATCCTCGGATCACGGAGGTGATGCTGCGCCAGGTCCAAACCCTGACCCTAACCTCCAGGGCGTTTTACAACGACCAACTCGGGCTTTACGAAGAATACATTACCCAACTATTCGGCTTCGACCGCGTGCTGCCGATGAACACCGGCGTGGAAGCGGTGGAAACCGCCATGAAGCTCAGCCGCCGCTGGGCTTACGAGGTCAAGGGCATCCCCGACGGGCAGGCCAAAATCGTGTTTTTCGGCCATAACTTCCACGGCCGGACGCTCTCGGTGATCTCCGCTTCGACCGACCCCGGCTCCCGCCGCGGCTTCGGCCCCTACATGCCGGGGCTGGTCGTCATTCCCTACAACGACCTGCCCGCGCTGGAAAACCTGCTGGAGACCGACCCGCACATCGCCGCGATCATGGTAGAGCCCATCCAGGGCGAAGCCGGCGTGGTGGTGCCCGACGACCACTTCCTGCCCGGGGTGCACGCCTTGTGCCGCAAGCACCGCGTGCTGTTTGTGGGCGACGAGATCCAGACCGGCATCGCCCGCACCGGGAAAATGCTGTGCCTCGACCACTACGGCCTCCGGCCCGACATTCTGATCCTGGGTAAAGCCCTCTCCGGAGGCACCATGCCCGTATCCGCGGTGCTGGCCGACGACGAGATCATGCTCACCCTCAAGCCCGGCGACCACGGCTCCACCTTCGGCGGCAACCCGCTGGCCAGCGCCGTGGCGCGCGAAGCCCTGCAGGTGACGCTCGACGAAGACCTCGCCGGCAACGCCGACCGCATGGGCCGCTTGTTCCGCAACGGTATGGAGGAGATCGCCCGCGAAAACCCGATCGTCACTACCGTCCGGGGCAAAGGCCTCCTCAACGCCATCCTCATCGACACCGCCGAAGATTCGGAACTCGCCTGGAACCTCTGTCTGCGGTTTCGCGACAACGGCCTGCTGGCCAAACCTACCCATGGCAACAAGATCCGCCTCGCTCCCCCGCTCGTGATCACCGAAGAACAGGTAGGGGAGTGCTTGGAGATCATCCGGAAATCGTTACGGTAACGGGGTAGCCAAACCGCCACGCCCGGCCCTTGCGTTTTCAGGTCCTTTTCCATACATTGAAAGCGCGAAGAGAGGCTATGAGGGAGCAATGCCGCTACCGCATAGCCTCTCTGTTTTTACGCCGGAGAATTATTTAAAGACCAGGGATAACAAGGACTAATCGAGTAGGGACTTGAGTTGGACCAATTGGAAAAGCATGGGTTTGGGCTATCAGAACAGTTGAAGAACCAGGTCATAACGAGACTGGACAAATAGTCCGGCAAAGGGATCGTCTGAAAAAACCAACTGGAATAAATAGCTGCTTACAAAGTGCAGAACGGCCAGCCCCCCTAAACGTCGGGCAGTCGTCTGCATTAACCGTTTGCGAGCAAGAACAGTAAAAATATCGGCTCAAAAATTAAAATAATTGGCTCAAATCGGCTCATTTTTACCTAACGGGGATTAACTTTGCCTCTATGAAAGCGAAAGTTTACCATTTTGATCTACAATTGAGTTGGAAGATATTGAGCGTAATAAGCCGGATTGACCGATTTGATGCCTCATGGTCTTCGGTTGAGCGTTTGGAAGGTAAGAGCCTCAGGCAACTCAAAATGATTGCAACTATTCAGAGCATCGGAGCTTCAACCCGGATAGAAGGTTCAAAACTGAGCGATGAAGAGGTTGAGGCGCTTTTGAGCAATATTGGGATGAGCAAAATTGAGGACAGAGATTCCCAAGAAGTTGTCGGATACTTCAATGTGCTGGACTTGATAAGCGATTCTTGTTTAGAAATTGATGTGACAGAGAGCAATATAAAAAACCTGCACAACCAATTGTTGAAGTATAGAGAAAAAGATGCTTGGCATAAAGGGGATTACAAACAGCATTTGAATGCAGTGGAAGCGAATTTCCCCGATGGCGCAAAAAAAATAATATTCAGGACAACTGAACCAGGGTTTCCCACGGAGGACGCGATGAGGGAGCTTGTAGAATGGTATGCGCAGGAAAAAGAAGTCCACCCCTTAATAGCATGTGCTGCCTTTGCATATGAGTTTGTAAGTATTCACCCGTTTCAGGACGGTAACGGGAGGCTAAGCCGCCTTCTGACGACTTTACTGCTTCTTAGAAGTGGTTATAAGTGGATTGAGTATGTGAGTTTTGAAAATGAGATCGAAAACAGGAAAAAGGATTATTATATAAGTTTAAGAAGCTGTCAAGCGCAAAGGCCTAATGAAGACATTACGGAATGGATCGAATTCTTCCTTGAGTCGTTGTCTAATATTCAGTATAAATTACAGAAGAAATTAGAATTGACAGGACAGAACAGTACGCTTTCCTCAAAAGAAAAAATGGTACACACCTACATAATAAATAATCCAGGATGTAAATCAGGGGAAATTACTGAGAAATTGAATATTCCCAAACCGACAGTAAAGAGGATTGTATCTGATTTGATCTCCAAGCGCCTGGTCTTAAAATTTGGACAAGGCGCAGGGACCAATTACCGCGCCGAGGGATAATATGGTCGCACTACAACCCATACACCGACCCCGCGCACTTCACCCTGGTGCAATTGACAGACGACCTTCAGGAAATTAAAAAACTCGCCCGAGGAGAAGTAGCCGGTTTCGCTCTGAATCCTTCCCCCTTTCGCTTGCTTTTTTCCCAACGACTCCCTACTTTTAGGCAAAACGAGAGGCTATGAGAAAGCGCCAGCTTTCGCGTAGCCTTTTTTGAGTAAGCTAAACCAAAACCGTATGTGGAGCCGTAACGCGCTTTTCAAATCCCATTATGGTCTGCCGGGTGTACCCGGCGGACATTCAGGCAACGGCCAGAAGAAAGCTGAGGATGATCAATAACGGCCAGGATATAAACGATCTTCGAATACCGCCAGGGAATGCATTGGAAAAATTGAAAGGCGGCCTAAAGGATTTTTGGAGTATCCGAATCAACAACCAGTGGCGAATCCTCTTTAAGTGGATTGGAAATGATGCCTACGAGGTTCAAATCATTGACTATCATTAAATAGAAAAGCAGGATGGAAAAATTGCCAAACATACATCCGGGAGAGGTCTTGTTAGAAGAGTTCCTGATCCCAATGGGAATCAGCCAATACAAACTGGCAAAAGATCTTAAAATACCCCAGACCAGGGTAAGCGAAATCGTGAAACGGAAAAGGAGGATTACCGCGGACACAGCATTAAGGCTAAGTAAATACTTTGGCACTTCCGCCAAGTTTTGGCTTGGACTTCAGGACGATTTCGACATAGAGGAATCAGAAAATCTATTAGCAAAGGAATTGACGGAAATATCGGAAATGAAGAAAAACGTGGCGTAACACAACATACGGCGCCATATCGCGCATCCGGGTAGTGGGTCAAATCAATTGAAACCCCGGGCCAAGTTGCCGCGCGACTCCCATTCAACCGGTAACTGTTAACCACTCTGCCCCACTACCACAAAGGCTTTGACCTTCATACCACAGAAGAACTTTATTAAACAGGAACTTGTTTCCCATTTAGGAAACTTGCATCTTTGACGAAAGGTGTGGATGGAGCCAAAATTTAACATAGCATTACTGCCCGAAGCAGTGGAATTTCTGGAAAACCTTGACGATAAAACCCGGGAGAAAATTCTTTATAATCTCAAAAAATCTCAATTCATCATTGATAATGAGATCTTTAAAAAGCTAAACGATTTTATATGGGAGTTTAGAACCCTATACAACGGCAAAGCTTACCGGCTTTTTTCTTTTTGGGATAAATCCGAAGGCAAAGGGACATTGGTGGTCGCAACCCATGGAATTTTGAAAAAAACCAAAAAAACTCCATTAAAAGAAATTGCCAAAGCAGAAGAAATAAGAAAAAAGTATTTAGAAAACAATACAGGAAAAAAATAGAAATGGCAGATAAATTCAAAACAGTTTCCCTTGATTTTATGATTGACAAGCACATTGGCAATCCAGGATCTGAGAAACGGGACGCTTTTGAGAACGAGTTAAGAATAGATTTGTTGGGGCACGCCATTAAGCAAGCCCGGCAAGAACTTAACCTGACTCAAGAACAATTAGGGAAACTCGTGGGGGTTCAGAAAGCTCAAATTTCCAAGATCGAAAACAGCGCGAAAAGCGCTCGCCTTGAAACTATTTTGAAAGTATTTAACGCGCTAGGGGCAAAAGTACATTTCACCGTGGAGCTAACCCATAATGGATAGGCGTTACGCGCTATACCAAGACCGTTTCTATAAATGATCGCGGCTGAGTTCGTAACTCCTTTAGAATCAAAATAACCAACTGACATGAAGCTGCGAGTGGACATCAACGAAATCGAAAAAGCGCTCATGAAGGTGCTGGAAGCGCTCCGCAGTCAGAAAGGGGATGTCATCGATATGGAGCCGGCGGATTATTACTGGTCGATCGACAAGGACGAACTCTACAACCCATACGCCGACCCGGCGCATTTCACCCTGGGGCAATTGACGGACGACCTTCAGGAAATTAAAAAACTCGCCCAGGGAGAAGTAGAGCCGGTTTCGCTCGACTTGGTCAAGGTGAGTTCGGTATTAGCGGCTATCGGCCACAAAACGGTGTGGTGAAAAAGGTCTTTTTGGCGGCATGTGCCGTTTTCTAGATCGATGGGTTTAATGATAAGGCGCCATTATCGGCTGCGGGTGCGCAGCGCCTCCAGAATAGGGCAGCTTCTGCCATAATCTACCCATCCCACTTTTCTTTTCGCTTGCTTTTTTCCCAACGATTCCCTACTTTTAGGCAAAAGGAGAGGCTATGAGAAAGCGCCAGCTTTCGCGTAGCCTTTTTTGAGTAAGCTAAACCAAAACCATATGTGGAGCCGTAGCGCGCTTTTCAAATCCCGTAATGGTCTGCCGGGTCCTCCGGTGGGCGAGGGGAGTTTTTCTGGAATGAGAGGTGGAAGGAGAGATTACCTGGGCGACCCTATGCGACCGCTTGGCCTTTTCGGACGGTGGGGAGCCAGGGATATTTTTCTGGGCGAAGGTTTCCGCTCCTTTTGGGTTGCTTATTCGGATAGGAAAACACGAACCATTTCGCTTTTGCTTAGCCGGAGTAAGCGGGAGTGAAATGCGGGGAACCCCGCCAATAAGTGATATAGGCGAAATGGTAAGCAACCAAGTAAGGGTGAAATATATCGGGTTTTACTTTGTTGAGTTTCGCCAATACAGTAGTTGGCGGTAATTGTGAGAAAGACAAACAGACAATGGATAACGAAAAAAAACTTTTATTGATTTTAACATCCATTCTGATTTTGTTGTCAGGATGTAAAGACAAACGAAGTGTTGATGAATTATTTAACGACACAAAAACTAAAATTGAGAACAAAGAATTCTCGGAAGCAAAAAAAGATGTTGAAAAATTAGTGAAATTAGCTTATGGTAACTCTGATGCTTTTCAGTTAAAAGGAATTGTTGAATCTGAACTAGAAGATTACAATTCAGCACTTTTAAATTTTCAAAAATCGATTTCTCTTGATTCAACAAATTTCAAAACCTACGTTGAGAGAGCAAAGTTAAAAATTAAACTTGGTGATTATAAAAGTGCAATCTCTGATTGCAACACTGCTCGTTTTTATAACAAAGAGTTTTATTCGATTTACAAAACTAAAGGTATAGCCTATGAATTCCTTGAAGACGGTGAAAATGCAGTCATACAATATGAGCATTCAATAAAATATGGTGACAATTCAGGTGAGACTTATTATAAACTGGGAGTACTATATTTAAGTCAGGGTAATAATCAAAAAGGATGTTCCAATTTAAGTAAAGCAGGTGAACTTGGCTATATGGATGCATACGACCTCATAAAATCGAACTGTAACAAAACTGGGAATGAGATAAATTCTGTGGATGACAAAAAATTTGGTCAATTTAAAAGTTACCCTAATAGATTCGCTATAACATTTCCCATTGGTTGGGATGTTGATGAAATATCAAATTCAGACAAATCTGTCTTAACAGTTACAGCGTCAAAGGAAGGGCATTTTATGTCAGTGCTCGAAATCGACCCTACTATAACCGACTTTAATTTTAATTCTAAATCAGTTTATGAGATAGACAAAGAAGATTTCCTTTATGAATTTAGGCAGAAATATAGTGACTTCAAATTACACGATTTTGAAAAGAAAAGAATTAATGGAGTTGACACATACTATTTCAAGATGTCATTTTCTTTTTTTTCAACAAATCTACAAAAAACACTTTCAGGTATTCAAATAATGTATGCTTTACTCAACCCGAAAACAAAGAAACTATATTATTTTCAAGGAAATGCTGAAAAAGATGATATTGATGTTTATGAGCCTATTTACCGTAAAACCTTTGAAACTTTTAAGCTGCTGTGAAAAATTATTACCAAATATTAGGTATAGAGAGAAATTCCTCATTACCTGAAATAAAAAAAGCATACAGAAAGCTTGCAACAAAATTCCACCCTGACAAAAATGACGGAGACAAGTTTTTTGAAGAACGATTTAAGGAGATACAAGAAGCATATGAAATTTTGTCTGACCCTTATGAAAAAGGAAAGTATGACAGTAACTATGACTATTTTTTCAGTGGACAACAAAAAACAAGTCAAACTTATACTCGAAAAGAAGAACCAAAATATGAACCACCAAAACCCGACCCTGAAAAAGTAAGACAAGAAAAAGAAGCACGAGAAAAAATAGAAAAAGAAAGAGCAGAAAGAGAGAGAGTAGCTAAAATAAAGCGAAATGCAGAGTTGCCATTTGAAGACAAAGCGTGGATATTCTTAGGTAATTGGTTTCTTATGGGAATACTTGGTTTAATTATGTTTTTTAAATACAGATTCGAAGGCTATACTAAAAAAAGTAATCAGGTTTGCTCTTTATCATTAATTTCAATAATCATTCTATTTGTTTTAGGATTTTTTATGGCAATTATAAATCACGGCAGATGAAAATACAGATTGTAGCTTGTCATAGAAAACCGGAGCGTTCCTTTTTTTACAAAGGCAAACAATTTCCAGTTTGTGCAAGATGCACAGGAATTAGTTTGGGATATTTAGTAATTCCAATGGTGACATTCAACTTGTTTACTATAAGTGTTTTTTGGTGTATTGCTCTTCTAATACCAACTTATATTGACGGATTTTTACAAGCTTTTTTAAAAAATTATGAAAGCACAAATTTTAGAAGAGTTGTAACAGGGACATTGGCAGGTATTGGACAAGGTACACTTTTTTGCGAGTTAGGTAAATTATCAGGTAATTTCATTCTAAACAACATATAACATGGAACAAGAACAACAACAACTTGAAAAACCATTTGACCCATCAGACAAACTTAATGTTGGTCAAATAATCCTATCTATTTGCCTCGCTCCTTTTGCAGGCACAATAATGTACTTTATGTATAAAGACAAATATCCAAACAAGTCAAAACAAGCTTGTCATATTACCTTATGGACATCAGGTATTGCCTTTGTTTTAAACTTACTCCTAACTATTGCAGCAGGTGGAAGATAAAACAACGAACCGCTAACAGGCGTTTGGCTCAATGGCGGGTGACTTGGTTAATTGAACATTCTACCTCGCATCAGCATTTGGGGTGTATTGTCAGTTTTGTGCTCCGAAATCCGCCACTGCGCCAAGCGCCAAACCGTTAGCGGTAATACTTTGGGACATTGCAACCATTCAACAGGGGAGCTGACAATTAACTTTAAGACAACAAATTTTAACAGGCGGACAATGACATACAGGCAACATAACTTCGGGACAGTTCGAGCAAATAGGTCCCCCAAACATACCTAGACAATAGAAAAATTAAAACAGCCCCGCCGCACAAAAAAATCGAATTTCAATGGTAAACGCACAAGTGGCACATTTGGGCTTGCCGCCTCGCTACAAGCTGTCCCGATTGCAACCCCAAAAGAGCCGCTTTTTGCCCACGCTCTGTTCAAAGATTTTGAAAAAATTATTCATGGTAAAATCTATTTTTGAAGACATTTAGCGAATGAATAAAAAAGAAATTCCAGACGGAGCAATTGAGATTGTAGCCAAGCATATCAATGAACGGAACAATAGACCGTCTAAAGTTCCTATTATTACGATTGAAGGGGAAACGGAAACACCTCACTACTTTGAAATAGTTCCTTTTGATCAAATTGATAATTCACCGGTAAGGTTCTTTGCTGTTGATGGTAGCTACAACAGTCAGGATTTTTACAACGGTTTATCTATTGCTGTTTACAGAGGAGGATATGTTTGCTATCATTTAGGCAAACAAATTCGACTGAATGATTTAAATGACCCTGTGATTCTTGGAAAATCCTACGAACCAAACAACATCCTTATTACAAATGACGAACACAAGGATGCGATATATGAGGAGTTGATGGAAATGGAGCCAGTAAAAAAGATGCTTGACTTTTTTGGTAGAGACAGAGAAAAAGTTTTCAGCTTTGACAAAGACAGTATCCTCTCATCAATTTCAAAACTTCTCAGCTTCTGTCAAGAAACATTGGAGTGGGCTTTGGTTTATGAGATTTCAAATTTACCAATAACACAGAAAGGTGATTTCATTTTGCGTGACGGAACACTTCGTTCAAATAATATAAAGCAAGAATTCTTGGTAAAACTTGCAAAACATATTCACAAAAAAGGAATTTATTGTGTTGCAATTACCAAGAATTCACCAATCAAACTCGAATTGTCATCTACTTTCAAAAAGATTGACAGCTATCTACAAGAGGACTGCAAACCGAAATATCCTTTCAAAACAAAAAATCCTAAGTGGCAAAAACTCTGTTGCTGGTTAGAGGTTGCGGATGATGTTCTAGTTCATGCTTATCCCGAAGCGGGACAGCGAAAAGAACTCGCAGAAGGAAAAATTGATAGTATTACCAAGACAAGTATGTTTGCAAAAAAGGGATTAACAGGTGGCAGAGGATTTGGGATTTTTTTCGTTGCTCGGCTTGACTATGTAGAAAAACTCCAAAACTATGATTGGGTAGTCGCAGACCTAAACATTTTTGATGTTATTCCTGGTGTTGAAAAGAAAGAACAAAGAAGAGGAATAGAAACTATCAAGCATATTTTTTATGAGTTGACGCGATTAACACAAGAGCATTATATTTTAGGCTATGCGTTTCCTCTTGTTGAAGCACATAATTTCGTTACACTCAAACAAGATTTCAAAGATGAAATCATCAGACGAGTGAAATACGCACTATACAAAGAGCAGCGCATGGACAATGTGGATATTGAAAATTTATTCTTAGACATTCACGAAAGATTTTAATATGACAAACGATAGGCACGATTTCGGTGTCCTTTACGGACAAAAAACAATAGGTGAATTTGACCACCTGTTAATATACTCATCTTATGAGGACAGTAAGAAAAGCCCGCAGACAGGCGATTTTATTGTTTTAACTCCAAGAGACGAAGATGGCAGAAAATTCCTTGCGAGAGTTGAAGCCGAAGTTTATGATGAAGACCCAATTTTTCGTTCACAGGATAAAACTTTAGTGGCAGTTCACTATGCAAGAATTGCAGAAAGAGAACTTTCTGAAAGGGATAAGCAAAAAATGTTTAGTTACACTTACAAGATTAAATTGCTTGGAAAATTCAGTTCAAACGGCATTGACTTTAGCACAGCCGTTAGACGATTGCCGACTGTTTCCTATCATGCAAGACATCTGACACCTAGAGAATTTGAAACGATTTTGAACGGAGCAAACGAACAGGGAATCAAAATCGGAAAACTATGCATCGGAGACGACATCATGTTCAAAGAAGATGATAACCGTTGGATTTTGTTTGATATTGAGAAACTTAAAGAAAGGCGGACTATGATTTTTGCTCAATCTGGTTTCGGTAAAACTAACCTGATGAAAGCAATGATTTATCACATGGTTTCAGACACGAACTACGGAAAATTGATTTTTGATTTAAACGGTGAGTATGCTTTTCGTGGCAGAAAAACGTATGGTCTTGCAGACATAAAGGAACAAAAGATTAAGGACAATTTAGTTTTATATACAGATAAAAAACAACTTCCGATTTACAAGGACAAGTTTATTTTTGGCGACAAGGTTCAAATCAATATGCATGAGCATCTGACCATCGGAGATATTTTAAGTTTCGGAGCAGGGTTCTCAGAAGTAATGAAATCATTTTTGCTTTATCTTGACGACAATCAGGTAAAAAACTTTTTAGCTAACATCAACTCTTATGTATCTGACCCAACGAAGTTACACCAAGATTTTTCGGATTTCTGGGCTGAAATGAAAACCAAAGGAGATGAAGCGAGTGCAAAGAAAACTATTGCAGCAATCAGAAAAAGAATTTCATTTTTGATTGACGAAACGAAAGGTTTACACTCTCAAAAATCCTCATTGGTTGAAAACATATTTGACCAATTAAAAGCAGGCAAGACAGTTATCGTTGACCTTTCACTAAAAGACAATGTTGAAGCAAGTATCATTTCTACTATTTTGGTTCGCAAGCTTTTTGAAAACAATAAAGCTTACTTCACTTCTCAAGAGGACGACAAGATTGTAAACGCAGTGCTTTGTGTTGAAGAAGCACAAAACGTTTTGTCAGAAGAATTTGTGAAGTCAAATGCCAATCCGTTTGTAAGAGTTGCGAAGGAGGGAAGAAAATTTGGTTTAGGACTAATAGCAATTACTCAAAGGCCATCAGCAATTTCAGAAGAAATCCGAACACAAGCCGAAAACTTTTTCACCTTTCATTTAGGTAATTCGGACGACATAAAAGCATTGACAAAATCAAATATCAACTTTGATGGCGTGATTGCAAAATTTATTCAAACTGAAACAATAAAAGGAAATTGCTATATGGTAACGGCAGACCAATCTTTTGCCTTGCCAATGAAAGTTGTGAATTTTGAAAAGCTGGTTCATAAGAATGTTTATCCCGAATTACAATTCCCTAAAGAACAACTTGGATAATAATGGCAAGATCAGTTCTAACACTACCAAATAACTTTGCTGAAAAAAAAGTAAAGCAAACTATAATTTCCGGTAAGGCAAATGAAATCTCGATCGAAGAACAAGTAGTAAATAGCATTCGGCGTGACCTTGAACGATTAAATTGGAAATTCAAATTACCTACGAAGAAAAATGCCTACCCGACTTTAGTTCCACCAGAGAATTATAACAAAGAAACAATAAGAAAGTCCATGTCCTTCAAAAGGGATGAAATAATTTCTAAGCACAGAACATGGATCGATAAAAATATTGAGTTCGCAAGGAAAAACCTTGCAAGCGGAATTGATGTTCTCAATTCAGCGATTGACCCTATTATTGAAGTTTGTGAAACAGAAAAACAGCACCGTCTTTTTAGAATACTTCGTTATTACTGGAGTTCTCCCTACAGTGAGTATGTGGGAAGGAGAATAAAACTTATCATTCGAGATAAAGCATTGCCCAACAGACCTGTTATCGGAATTGCTGCTTTAGGTAGTCCGATTATTCACATTCCTGAAAGAGATGATTTTATCGGTTGGGATAAAGAGACACGAACTAAGAACTTAATTTACACTTTAGATGCTTATGTAATCGGTGCATTGCCTCCATACAATTATTTATTAGGAGGTAAACTCATTTCATACATACTTGCGTCAAACGAAGTGCGTGAGATATACAGAAAGAAATATAAAGAACAAGTTACACTAACTGAAAAGCGTGTTGCAAACAAACTTGTTGGAATTTTTACAACTAGTTTATATGGCAAAAGTTCTCAATACAACCGAATGAAATTTAATGATGAGTTGCTTTATAAACCCATTGGACAAACAAAAGGTTTTGGAACACTGCATTTGAGCGAGGAGACAATTCAGTTGATGATCAAGTTTCTCAAATCCAAAGGCGTTGAAGTCGGATACAAGTTCGGTGATGGACCAAGTTGGGTTATGAGAGTTATAAGAAGTGCTGGCGACCTTTTAGGTTTTGACAGCAATTTCCTTTTACAACATTCTTTCAAGCGGAACATTTATTTCGTTCCGCTAGCAAAGGAATTTAAAGCGTTTTTGAATGGTGAGACGAAGCAGCCCCAATTCAACAACTATTCAAAAAAGGAATTAGTTGAGTTTTGGAAAAAGCGTTGGTTAGAAAGTAGAAAATTGAATGCTGATGCAATAACAAATGTTCTTAATTTTAGTCCAAATAACTTTACAATATGAGCCGATACACAAAAGCACACACATTTGCAAGCTGCACAAGCCAAAGCACAGAGAGAGTATTGAGAGTATTACCAAAACTGTGTCTATAAAGTGAAAAATCCCCCGAAAACTGGCACAAAGTAAAAGTATAAACAGGCCCCTTTAAAAGGCTTCTTGTTGACATATTGAAAAATGCCAGACCGTTTGGTTTGCCTGTCCTGTAGTGTGCAAAAAGCCATATATTACGTCGTCTTAATGCGATGAAATCCGGGATGTAATCCAAAAAGGTAGCAAAAGGCCCGGGAAAAGGCGCCGGTGGCTGGAATGCGGATTGCGTAAGTCCGGAATACCTGGCGTTTTTTGGAGTAAGCATAACCCCCCCCAAATCCACACAACATGAAGTTATCCACAGCCCTTATCCACCGGCACAACATCAAGGACCCCAGCGGGGCGGTCATGTCGCCGATCATTATGGCCACCACGTTTGAGCGAAGCGAAGACCAGCTCACGATGCCGCAAGGCTACGTGTATTCCCGCTACGACAACCCCAATAAACATGCCCTGGAGGAGAAAATAGCCGAAATGGAAGGGGGCGCGGTGTGCATCAGTTTCGCGTCGGGGCTGGCGGCGGCGACGGCTGTTTTTCAAAGCCTGAAGTCGGGCGACCATATCGTGATGGCCGACGATACCTACTTCTCTATGCGCACGATTGTCCATACCCTGTATGCCGGGTTTGGATTGAGCTATACGCTGGCGGATTTTACCGATCCCGACGCCCTGCGCCAGGCGATCCGGCCCAATACCCGGCTGCTCTGGATGGAATCGCCTTCCAACCCGGCCATCAAGGTCACCGACCTGGAAGCCGTGGTAGCCATAGCCCGGCAGCACAGCTGCCTCACGGTGGCGGACAACACCTGGGCAACGCCCTTTTACACCAGGCCTTTGGACCTGGGCGTCGATATCGTGTTGCACTCCACGACGAAATATTTCGGCGGGCATAGCGATATTTTGGGCGGCGCGCTGGTATTCAAAGAAAACAACGAAAAAACGGAATTCATCAAAAACGTGCAGCGCTACGGCGGCGCTGTCCCTTCGCCTTTTGATTGCTGGTTGTTGTGCCGGAGCCTTACGACGTTCACGGCGCGCATGTCCATCCACTCGGCCAATGCGATGAAATTGGCCCGGTTTCTGGAAAAAGAACCCAAGATAGAGCGCGTGTTGTACCCCGGGCTCCCTTCGCATCCGCAACACACCGTTGCGGCCAGGCAAATGAAAGGAGGATATGGCGGCATGTTGTCGATTTTGGTAAAAGGAGGCCGGGAGAACGCCTTAAAATTGTGCGGGTTCCTGAATTTATTCACCCACGCCACCAGTTTGGGCGGGGTAGAGAGTTTGATCGAACATCGAAAATCTACTGAGGGCCCTGATTCGGCAACGCCGGATCATTTATTGAGGATATCGGTGGGCATTGAGGATGTTTCGGATCTGATCAAGGATTTTAAACAAGCACTGAAGCGGTTGTAACAAAGGGCGGCAGGGCGCCTGTTTTACCAAGCGATAAAAACTCAAACACGATGTTTATAAAGCTTTACGGTATCGCGCTTTCGGTATTTTTTGCCATAGACATGGTCTGGCTTGGTCTGGTAGCTAAAAATTTTTACCGGGAGCAGATTGGCAAGCTCATGAAGCCGGACGTCAACTGGGGAGCGGCCATTATCTTTTACTTGATTTTTATCGCCGGCCTGGTGGTATTTGTAATTGCTCCAGCCATGGAAAAAAGTTCCTGGAAGCACGCCCTGCTATTGGGCGCCTTGTTCGGGTTGGTCTGCTACGCAACGTATGATCTGACCAATTTGGCACTGACAAAAGACTGGCCGCTGCTCGTAACGATTGTGGACTTGGCCTGGGGCGCTGTACTGTCGGCATCGGTCTCCGTCGCCACGTATGTTATAGCTACGAAAATCGGACTTTGAACGATACCGGCGATGAACTGGTTTGTGAGTCCCAAACCAGTTCATCGCCGGTATATCCGCTCCGCATTTTTTCAAATCTTCGGAAACCGAAAGGTGTCCGGTTTGTTGATCCAATTATGAAATACCTTGCCGCCCTCGGATTTTTCCTGTTTTTGCAGGCCGCGCCGCTCCTGGCGCAGTCGCTGCAACTGACCGGCTTCAACCAGCAGCGCCTCGACCGCACGCGTTACAGCATGTACGTCCTCGGCGCCTGGGGCGTTGCCAACGTAGCCGGCGGCGCTTTGGGCATGGCGCAAACCAGGGGATCGCAGCGGGCCTTTCACCAGATGAACCTGGGCTGGGGCGTCATCAACTTAGGCCTTGCCGCTTCCGGTCTGTGGACGGCTACGCATATGGACCCCGCCGCTTTCGACTTCTACGAAACGGCCCGGCAGCACCACCGCATGCAGAAAATCCTGCTTTTCAATGCCGGGCTGGATGTTGCATACATGGCCGGTGGCGCCTGGATGCTGGAGCGCGCCAAGACCAGCGTGAAACACCAGGACCGGTTGCGGGGCTTCGGCAGGTCTATCCTCTTACAGGGCGCTTTCCTTTTCGCTTTTGACCTGGGCGCCGCCATGTACCTCGGCGGACTGGAAAAGCAGCTTCCTCCGTTGTTTGAGCATACCTCTATCCGCTTCGACGGGCAATCGCTGGGGCTGACGCTCCGGCTTTGACGTCGTGGCAGGTAAGGATTCACCGGGTGGGCGGCGTATTGGTAAGGGGCTGAAATATACGCGACGCGAAGCAGTTTGGATACCCGGAAAACGAACGTGTCCAGTAGATGGGAAAAGACAAAACGCATTACGACCAATGAACCCAAAAGAACCATCCGGATTAACTGACCAGGAATTGGTGGAAGAAGCAAAAAAAAGGAAATCATCTTCTCTCCTTCATGCCGGATTAATCGGATTTATGATTGGGATCGTCATTTACAGCGTGGCCAAAAACACCTGGGGTTTGCTTACGCTAATCCCTTTGTTTTTTATTTACAGGCTGTCAAAGAAACCCAAAGCAAACCAATCCCAGGAAAGATCATTGAAAGAACGCAATCCGAAATAAGCCATGGCGGAACTTTGTAAACACTGCAACACCGAAATAACCCTGAATTATTGTCCGGCTTGCGGGCGTCCGAAGTCGCTGAAGAAAATCGACGGCCGATATATCCTCCACGAAATCCGCAGCGCGCTGAGTGTGGAAAAAGGATTTTTGTATACCATACGAAAACTGGCGGTTGATCCGGGTAAAAGCATAAAGGACTTTTTACAGGAGGACCGGAACAGTTTGGTAAAGCCCATCGTCTTCCTGATCGTGTCTTCGCTGATCTATTCAATTTTGAGCAACGTTTTTCGATTCGAAGACCGGTATGTTCAATTTTCGGGCGGCAATGAGTCTGCGATTATCGCAATTTCTCAGTGGGTACAGAAAAATTACGGCTATGCCAATATTTTAATGGCATTCTTTATTGGGTTATGGCTAAAGTTGCTTTTCAGAAAACACCCATTCAATTTTTACGAAATTCTAATACTGCTTTGCTTTGTGATGGGCATGGGCATGTTGATTTATGCTGTATTTGGCGTCGCTCGAGGATTGACCCGGCTCGACACGATGCAGGCCGCCGCAGTGACCGGATTTATCTATACGACCTATGCCATTGGGCATTTTTTTGACCACCGAAATCCGATAAGTTATTTAAAAGCATTTGTAGCTTATGTGATTGGAATGATCTCTTTTTCGTTGACAGCCATAGGAATAGGGATCATCATAGATTGGATAATGAAGCAATAGCCTTTTACCCCATCGCCTTTGTGGACTTGACGCTCCGCCCTAACTCGTGCGCCTGGCTGCCGGGGCATTCGTCAGCTACCCTGGAGAGAAGCGGTGTCCCGTCTGCAAGGGCCTGGGAAAGCCGCGCTTCGGTCAGTATAGTTGCCAAAAAGAAAAGGCCCAAACGCTTGCGCGTTCAGGCCTTTTCGCTCATTAAACCCTTTTTAACTCATTAGTTTTTCGCTTTGCTTTCAATGGCTGCCTGAGCGGCTGCCAAGCGGGCGATCGGAACGCGGAACGGGGAGCAACTGACGTAGTTCATCCCAATGCGGTGACAGAACTTGACGCTCTCGGGGTCGCCGCCGTGTTCTCCGCATATTCCAACTTCCAACTCGGGGCGGGTGCTGCGCCCGCGGTCGATGCCGATGCGGATCAACTCCCCGACGCCTTCCTGGTCGATCGTCTGGAACGGATCGTCGTGAAGGAGCTTCTGATCCAGATAAATAGGCAGGAACCCGCCGATGTCGTCCCGGCTAAATCCGAAGCTCATCTGAGTGAGGTCGTTGGTGCCAAAGCTAAAGAACTCGGCGACCTCCGCCATGTGATTCGCTTTCAGAGCTGCGCGCGGGATCTCGATCATAGTGCCGTACATGAACGGAATCTCGTCAAGGCCAAAGTGGGCTTTTGCGCCTTCGTACACCTTATCGACAAGCGCTTTCTGGTGTCTCAACTCGTTGACGGTACAGGTTACGGGGATCATGATCTCCGGGAACGGCTTTTTCCCATCTTTGATCAATTCAGCCGCCGCGCTGAGGATAGCGCGCACCTGGGTTTCGGTGATCTCCGGATAGCTAACACCCAACCGCACCCCGCGGTGACCGAGCATCGGGTTGTTTTCGTGAAGCTCCAGAACCCGGCGTTTGAGTACGCTCATCCGGATGCCCAGTTCTTTGGCCAGTTGCTGCAGTTTATCCTTGTCGTGCGGAACGAACTCATGGAGCGGCGGGTCGAGGAGGCGGATGGTGACGGGGAAGCCGTCCATGACCTCAAGCGTCGCTTTGATGTCTTTTTTGACAAAAGTGTAGAGTTCATCCAGCGCGTGGCGGCGTTCATCCTCCGTTTTGCTCACGATCATTTTCCGGAGCCGGAAAAGCGGATCGTCGCTACCTTCTCCGTAGAACATATGCTCGGTGCGGAATAACCCAATCCCTTCTGCCCCGAAAGCGATGGCCTGTTTGGCATCCTTTGGCGTATCGGCGTTGGCGCGAACGTGGAGGGTCTTGGTCCGGTTCACCAATTCCATCAACTTGCTGTAGGATTTGTTCTGGTTCAGGTCAATGCTGGTGAGTTTTATCTCGCCGTTGTAAACCAGGCCTTTGGTTCCGTTCAGGGTGATCCAGTCGCCTTCATGCACTATGGTTCCGTCTTTGGCGCGGAACGACTTGTGGTCGTCGGCTATATGGATTTCGTTACAGCCCACGATGCAGCACTTACCCCAACCCCGTGCTACCAGGGCTGCGTGGGAGGTCATGCCGCCTTTGGTGGTCAGGATAGCCTGGGATTTATGCATGCCATCGACGTCTTCAGGAGAAGTTTCTTCGCGCACGAGGATGACTTTTTCCCCTTTGGCTGCCCATTCCACGGCCTCGATGGAGGTAAATACCACCCGGCCTTTGGCGCCGCCGGGGCCTGCAGGCAAGCCTTTGGCAATCGCCGCATGTACCTGTTCTTCCCTGGGGTCCACCATGGGGAGAAGCAGTTCCACCAACTGGGTAGGCGCAACGCGCATCAGCGCAGTATCGGAATCGATGAGCCCTTCTTCAAACATCTCGGCGGCCATCCGGACGGCTGCTACCCCGTTGCGCTTGCCTACCCGGCACTGGAGCATGTACAGCTTGCCTCTTTCAATGGTGAATTCAATGTCCTGCATGTCCTTATAATGGCCTTCGAGGCGTTTCTGGTAGCCGTCCAGCTCTTCATAAAGAGAGGGCATGAGTTGTTCAAGGGAAGGAAGGTGGCGGCTCTGGTCGTTTTTGGAGTATTCGTTGACTGGAGCGGGGGTCCTGATACCGGCCACCACATCTTCGCCCTGGGCGTTAACGAGGAATTCGCCGTAGAACTGGTTTTCGCCCGTGCCGGGGTTGCGGGTAAACGCTACGCCCGTGGCGCTGTCGTCGCCCATATTGCCAAACACCATCGCCTGAACGTTGACGGCGGTGCCCCACTCATGGGGAATTTTTTCAATGCGGCGGTATTCGACGGCCCGTTTGCCGTTCCAGGAAGCAAACACGGCGCTGACGCTACCCCAGAGCTGCTCCATTGGGTCTTCGGGAAATGCTTGACCGAGGTTGGCCTTGATCGTTTCTTTGAAATCTACAACCAGTTGTTTGAGCTCTTCTACGGTCAACTCGGTGTCGTTGGAATATCCTTTCTGATGCTTGACGCGCTCCAGTTTTTCATCCAATACTTTGCGGATGCCTTTACCGTTCTTGGGTTCAATGCCTCCGGCTTTTTCCATAACGACATCGGCGTACATCATGATCAGACGGCGGTAGGCGTCGTATGCGAAACGAGGGTTATTTGTTTGGGCTATGAGACCCTCAATGGTTTTTTCGGTCAGACCAATATTCAGCACCGTTTCCATCATGCCGGGCATGGAACGGCGGGCGCCGGAGCGCACGGAGACGAGCAGCGGGTCCTTTTCATCCCCAAACTTCTTGCCGACCAGTTGCTCGATCTCTTCAAGGGCCTGGTTTACCTGCGCTTTGAGTTCGTTGGGATAGGTTCGACCATGGTCATAATAATAAGTACATACAGCCGTAGTAATGGTAAATCCCGGGGGAACGGGGAGCAGCAAATTCGGGTGCCCGGCCATCTCGGCCAGGTTCGCGCCCTTGCCGCCCAGCAGATTCTTCATCGATTCATTTCCGTCAGCTTTCCCTCCACCGAAGGAGTAGACGAACTTGGTAGTTGGTGTTGGTATTCCCATGGCGAATAAAATTTTTCCCGAAGTTAGGCCGGGAAAAAATAGAGGAATATGCCATTTGTCATTGGAAGAGAATGATCTGTGTCACCCCAATGGCTGGAATGATCGCCCCATGCATGCTCTAGGAAAAAGCTCCAATAGCGTTCCCCTCCCTTTCTTCATCGAAAAAATTAGCCTTTTTGCTTCGCCATCCCGCAATTTGCCCTTTAAAAAAACGATGAAACGAAGCACCATTATCCTGCTTAGCGCAACGCTCCTGCTCCTGACCACCAGTTGCATTCCCGGCGACGGCGCCGCAACCCCCGAGCACCCCGCTAATTTCCTCTGGGGAATCTGGCATGGGTGGGTAGCCCCCATTTCCCTGATCATCAGCCTGTTCAAAGACCACATTGGCATCTACGAGGTCCACAACACCGGGTTCTGGTACAATCTGGGCTATTACATGGCGATTGTGGGCGGTTTCGGCAGCCTCAGCCTCGCCCGAAAGCAAATCCGCAAAAAATAAGGTAGCCCGGAATTTCATTCCGAGAATGTTCCCCGGAATTTCATTCCGGGGAACGCCCCCAATCACCTTCCGCCTCCTTTTATCCCTTGCCATTCCCCAGATTACCCTGAAGCGGTTATCTTTGTCAAACCTAATCAAAACCCGACTAACCATGCGTTCCTGGATCATTCCTGCACTCCTGCTTTCTTCTCTTTCCAGCATGACCTTTGGCCAGCAAGCCAACTCCCCGGAAGCGCTTAACCTGACCATCAAAAAGTCCGCCGCCTCTTTGCGCCTCGACGGCCTTCTCGAGGAGCCTGCCTGGAAAGAGGCCCAAATGGCCGGTTCCTTCAACCAGATTTTCCCTTTCGACACCGCCAAAGCCACCGTCCAGACAGAGGTTTGGGCTACCTTCGACGACGCATTTCTATACATCGGCGCCAAAGTCTATGAACCCCGGGAAGAGTACATTATCTCCTCCCTGAAGCGAGATTTCGACGCCGGAGAAAGCGATGTGTTTATCGTTATTCTGGATCCTTTTCAGGACAAGCTGAACGGGTTCTTTTTCGAACTCTCGCCTTACAATGTGCAAGGAGAGGGGTTGATCGACAATGGACAAAATGTATCGCTCGACTGGGACAACAAATGGTATTCCCAGGTAAGCAATCATCAGGACCACTGGGAGCTCGAAATAGCTATACCCTTCAAAACGCTTCGGTACAAGGTTAAAGAAGGTCAAAATACCTGGCGGGTTAACTTCCTTCGCCATGCCCTGAAAAAAAACGAAGCCTCTGCCTGGTCCAGGGTGCCCCGGCAGTTCGACCCGGCCAATCTCGCTTTCACCGGCGAGCTGATCTGGGAAGACAACCCGCCCCAGCCGGGAATGAACGTTTCGGTTATTCCCTATATTACGGCGCGGACGGAGCGCGATTTTGAGTTTAAGCTTCCTTCAGAGTCCTCATTCAATGCGGGGGGAGATGCAAAAATCGCGCTCACGCCCTCCCTCAACCTCGACCTTACCATCAACCCCGATTTCTCCCAGGTGGAGGTAGACCGGCAGATTACCAATCTCAGCCGGTTTGAGCTTTTTTTCCCGGAAAGGCGGCAATTTTTTCTGGAAAACGAAGATTTATTCAGCCGGTTTGGCTTTCCGGATTCCCGGCCGTTTTTCAGCCGCCGGATCGGGCTCGCTAACGGACTGGTGCGAAAAACCACTACCGATGGGCAGGTGATTGAAGTCCGGCGCAACCTGAACGTGCCCATCCGGGCAGGCATGCGCCTTAGCGGAAAGCTCAACCAAAACTGGCGGATAGGCCTCCTCAATATGCAAACAGGCCAGCAAGAGGATATCGGCTTGAATCCGGCCAACTACACGGTGGGGGTCGTTCAGCGCAAAGTCTTCGACCGCTCGGTGCTGAGCGGCGTCTTCGTCAACAAAGAAAATTTTCTGGAAGAGGCCGACGGAAGCTTTTCGCTCGACAAAAACGGCTACAACCGGGCGGCGGGGCTGGAATTCAATTATTACTCCAAAGACAACAAGTGGGAGTCTGAAGCGTATTACCACCGGTCTTTTTCAGCCGCACAGAACAACGACGCCCAATCTGCCGCCTTGTACGTTGGGTACAATACCCTGCGCTGGTTTGTCATGGCCTCCAACCAGTACGTCGGGGAGAACTTCCGCACAGACGTCGGGTTTGTGCCCCGGCGCGGTAACTACTCCTTTTTCAACATGATCCGGCATTCCTATTTCCCCAAAGATCCGGAGGTAGCCAAAAAGATCCAGTCCTTTGGCTTCGGGCTGGAAACCGGGCTCACCTTCAACACCCAGCCAGCGTTCCGGCTCACTGACCGCGCGCACGAACCCTTCTTTTTTATGAATTTTCCGGGTCAGCAGGAGCTTCAAGCCAGCATACGGCACGAATACGTTTACCTGTTTTTCCCTTTTGACCCCACCAACAGCGGCGGGGAGGAGCTTCCCGAAGACACGGATTACGCCTACACGACAGTCGGCCTTAGCTACGAGTCCGATAACCGCAAGCGGCTTTTCTACGAATTGTCCGTTGGTACAGGAAGTTATTTCAACGGCAATATTCTTCAAGGAGAGGCAGAACTCAATTACCGCTGGCAGCCTTTCGGCATCCTGGGTGTCCGCATGAATTACAACAAGCTAGAATTTCCTTCCCCATACAACAGCACCGATTTTTGGCTCATCGGCCCACGCGCGGAATTGTCGCTTTCCAGGAGCGTCTTCTTCAGTACCTTTCTCCAGTACAATACCCAGGCGGATAACGTCAATATCAACAGCCGCTTGCAGTGGCGGTTCCGGCCTGCCTCCGATCTGTTTTTGGTATACACCGACAACTACTTCAGCGACCAGTTCTTCTCCTCCCCCAACGTTAAAAACAGAGCCCTTGTCTTTAAAATGACGTATTGGCTAAACCTGTAGATCCGGTAGCGATTGCCTTTCGTTCGTCCTTTTTCCCGGTGGATTTGTTTACATTCAAAAAACGCAACATGATGAAAACCCGAAATTGGACATTTCTTTTTCTGGCCGGCTTTTTCGCTGTCCAAGCCAGCCATGCCGCGCCGATGAAAGGCGATTTACAGGGCGCCTGGGCCCGCCTTACTGCGGCTAACGGCGTCGAAGTCAAGCAGGTGTTGCTATTCAGCGGCGAATATTTCTCCTGGACCGAGTACCAGGCAGCCAATGGCGCTTTTCTGAATACGCGGGGCGGACACTGGGAAATGACCGGCGGCCAGTTGATCTTCACTTTTGAATTCCATTCCGCCGACTCATCCCAGGTTGGACGGACCGAAACATGGAGCTGGGCTTCGGAAGAAACCGGGCTTACGCTGAGTCCTGTTGAAGCAGGCAGGCCAAGCCTTCCCGGCTGGAAACCGGTCGACGCAGGCCAGAGCACCGAACTTACCGGCCCCTGGCTCATGGCCGGAAGGGTGCGCAATGGAGAAACCAGCCGCCGGGATACCAACGTGCCCAGAAAGACGATGAAACTTCTCACCGGATCCCGCTTCCAATGGATCGCTTACAATACGGAAACCAAACAGTTCCTGGGAACCGGAGGCGGAGCCTATTCCGCAAAAGACGGAAAATATGTGGAGTCGCTGGAATTCTTCTCCCGCGACAATTCCCGGGTAGGTATGCGCCTTGAGTTTTCGTTCAGCCTTCCGGAAGGGGACTGGCATCACGAAGGAAAAAGTTCTGCCGGAGAGCCCCTGCACGAAATATGGGCCAGAAGGCTGTAAAAAACGTTTATTAGAGGGAACTGTCTGCAAAGACCGTTCTTTGCCCTTGTCAGCCCCTCCTCTTCTATAAAAAAGGTTGCCCCGCATTGCGAGGCAACCCTTGAGACATTTTGGATTGTCATGGAAATGATGGGAAAAACTACCTGCAAGTTCCTTTATCGGGAAGTTGCAGGCAGATGGGGATGTTTTAACCCCGGCAAGCTTTGATAATTTCCTCCAGTTCTTCTTTGCTGTTCACCGTAACCACCGTGCCATCTTGCAGTTTTACTTTATGCGGGAAAGCGACATGCGGGAGTTCGCGGCTGAACGGATGTTCTCTCTTCCATTGGTGCATGATGCGGTCCAATTCCTGGGCGCTGTTGGCGACAACTACCGTTCCATTAGGTAATTTGACCGGAGCGGGAAACTGGAGGACGAAGCACTTGGGAGCAGGCTTACAATCCTGGATCAGGGCCTGAAGTTCTTCCTCGTTATTGACCGTTGCCGTAGAGCCGTCGCGAAGCATCACCTCATACGGAAACTTAATGGTTGGGCGGTCTTCTACGTCGGGGTTGTTGCTGCGCCATTCACGAACGGCTTTGAGGAACGCTTCGCGGTCGGCTACTTCGAGTTCGCTGCCGCCGGGGAACACCACCGTTACCGGGTATACGATGTGGAAGCAAGGAGGAAAGTGGGTGCGCTTTTCTTTGCAAGCGTGGATGAGTTCGCGCACATCCGCCAGGCTTTCCACCGTTACGGTCGTTCCGTCGGGAAGTTCCACGTCATATGGGAACATAATAACCGGGTGGCCTTCGGCATCGGGGTTGGCATCTCTCCAGGTCTGCAGCAGGTCTTTGAATTCTTCGCCGCTATTGGCAACAGCCGTCGTGCTATCGGGGAATTTGATCGTTACCGGGAACACCAGGTCATAACATGCTTTCAGGTGCGGGCGGCGGTTGGGAAGACAATCCTCCAGGATGTCTTTCAAGTCCTCCAGATTCTCGATGGTGGCCAAAGTGCCATCCTTCAACATCACTTCGTAAGGGAACGCGATTTTCGGGTGCTGTTTGGCTTTGGGGTTGGCTTGGCGCCAGGTTTTGATCACCTCGGCATACTCCGCTTTGTTGGCAACTTCTTTGGTGTTTCCGTTCGGGAATTCAACGATCACAGGGAATACCAGTTCAAAGCAGCGGTCGCCAGGGCCGCGCAGACCGCGGGTTTCGGGACCGCGTCCATTGAACAAGGTTTCATCGGTAGGGCCAAAATCCTCCACGAGGACCTCTTCTTCTTTTTCGCAGGAAGTAAACACGAAAAGTGCGCTAAAGGCAGCAAGGATTCCAAATTTTAAGATACGGTTCAACATGATGGGAACAATTTTGGGTTTGTTAATTTTGTCGTTCATTGGGGTAAGTTCCCTTTTCGTATTTTGTACTCGCTTTGTTCTAAAAAAAATTGACTTTTTGACACCAAAATGTGCAAATAGCTCATGGACAACAACTTGTGGAGTGATTTAAAAACCGGAAATAAAGCTGCGCTGGAACGCATCTATGCGGACCATGCTTCTGCGCTGCTTAAGTACGGCCGAAAATTCTCCGCAGACAGCCAGCTTGTCGAAGACAGTCTCCAGGATCTGTTTATCGAATTATGGAAAAACCGGGAAGGCCTCGGGAACACAGACTCGATCCGAAAATACCTTTTTGTGGCCCTTCGCCGGAAGATCATACGCGCAGTATCCGGTTCCAGGCTGAGCAGTAAGGAACCAGAAGAACACCAGTTTACCGCCGTGTTTGATATTGAACAGGAAATCATCGGCGAGGAGACGCAAGCCGAACAACGCCTCCACCTCCAGGCAGCATTGGAAGGACTTACCAAAAGGCAGCAGGAGATTCTTTACTTAAAATATTATGCTGATCTCGACTATAATCAGATCGCAGAGATTATGGACCTAAACTACCAATCGGCCAGGAACCTGGCATTCCGGGCACTGGAAGCCCTCCGGGATGCAATGCTTGTGCTGATCATCGGTTTTTTATGGATGCTATGGGTGAAATTGTCCTGATTCTTTGAGTACAAAAGAACCGTTGATGCCTCTTGCTAATAGAATGCCTGTTTCTGCCCGGCGCAGCCCGGGCAACCAAAACGGAGAGTTATTGAAAAAAATTATTGCATGAAGAGGTTTCCCGTTCGATTGTATACGGCTGTCGCCTTGGCTGTTTTACTGGTTTCTTCCTGTTCGAAAGACGAAGTTACCGAGTTTTTTGTTCAGGCAGAGTTGCAACCCTATTTCGACAGCTTCGTGGAAGAAGCTTTGCTCAGAGGAAAATCCCTGGATATGACCAGGGTGAACGGGGTCATTGAAGATATTGATGGAACCCAGGTATTGGGCCGTTGCGAACAAGCGTCGGAATCGGGAAATTTCGTGACCATCGACGCCGCCTTCTGGAATAAAGCGACCCATTGGGAAAAAGAATACGTGATCTTTCACGAACTCGGCCATTGCGTGCTGGACAGGCGCCATCTCGAGGATCAGAACCCTGATGGAACCTGCGTCAGTATGATGCAAAGCGGCACTTCGGACTGCAGAATGATCTACAACGCGCAATCGAGAAGCAAATACCTGGACGAATTGTTTAAATAAACCAAACGAGGCCTGGCAATCAGGATACCCACGATGCGTATGGATGACAACTACGCCAATTTTTCGGCTCTGGACTTTGCCCAGGAGCCCTCCTTCATCCGCTGGGTGCGCGCAGGAGATGGCGAGGCTGCCGCTTTCTGGGAGCGATGGTTGTCAGACCATCCGGACCGCGCAGAGGCCGTCGCGCAAGCCCGCCGGATCGTTCTGGCCTTGCGGGTCCGGGAAGAAGAGCCTGCTCCTCAAACCCTCTCCAATATATGGAATGCCATCCAGGCCCAAACCGAAGAAGCGGCTATTAAACCGCTCAAAACTTCGCGCACGCCGCTCATCCGCCGGCTCCTCCCCTATGCCGCCGCCGCATCGGTCGCGCTGCTTGTTTGGTTTTTCCTGGCCTACAACCCAACCAAGGTTATATACACAGAAAACGCCCAACAACTTGCCCTTGACCTGCCGGATGGTTCCAAAGTAAATGTGAATGCAGCTACCGAACTGACCTATCAGCCCAAAAACTGGAAGAAAGAACGCAGGGTACACCTTGAAGGTGAAGCCTTTTTCCAGGTAGAAAAGGGAGAGCCCTTTGTGGTGGAAACCCCCTTGGGCAAAGTACAGGTCCTTGGCACCAGCTTTAATGTGAAAGCCCGGGAAGGCTATTTTGAAGTCGATTGCTTCACCGGCAAGGTGCGGGTAACCAACCAAAATGGAAGTACGCAAGTCTTAAATCCAGGGCAGTCGACCCGCATCGATCTGGCTTCGGGAACGCTGACGCCTCCGGCTGCCTATGACCCCGGACTGACGGCCACCTGGAGGGAAGGTAAGTTTTATTTCCAGGATGCAACGCTGAAAGAGGTGTTTTTGGAAATCTCCCGCCAGTATAATGTAGAGATTAAGACTAACCCGGAAATTCTGAGAAGAAAAACGACCACCTTTTTTGAATTAGGCAATCTGGACAGCGCCTTGTACAAAGTTTGCTGGCCGATGCAATTAAACGCAGAGAGAAAAGGCAGCGTCGTGATCGTCGAATAAGAAATGCACATGTCTCGTAAATGGGGGTTTTTATTGCTGATGTGCCTTTTCCTGCAACCTATGTTGCATGGGCAGGGCAAGTATGTTCTGAATGAATCCTTCGACCAAAAACCGCTAAACGGGATTTTCCTGCTCCTCGAAAAAAAATTCCACGTCAAATTCGCCTATGACGAAGAGGTCGTTGCACCGGTCAAAATAACCCGGCAGGTTCAAGCAAAAAATCTTCAGGACGCCCTTGGGCAACTATTCGAAGGTACGGACCTTGTCTTTCAAATTCCCGCCCCCGGACAGGTATTGGTGCGTAAGGAATTTCCTGCTCCTCGGAATGAATCCTTTTTTATAGAAATCAGCGGACGCATAACGGATAGTTGGAGCGGCGCCCCCCTCCCCTATGCCCACGTCCTGTATTCTGATTCAGAAGGTGTTGCTGCCGACGAAACCGGCCGGTTCCATTGCCAGGTCCCCATCAAAGAAGGCGACCAGGCAAATATCCAGGTTCAGTATATCGGGTATCAGTCCCGCAAATTTGCCCTGGACTCAAAAAGTTTGCCAAACGATCTGAATATCCGGCTCTCCCCAAAGGTGGAAAAACTTCCCGGGATCGTTGTCAAAGAAAAAGCGCCTCTGATATCCCAACAATCGGGCAAAGACGGTTCTACCCTTCGGATTTCCCCTCTGGCGACTATGAGTTTTTTCGTCGGAGGAAAGGACATTTTCCGGGGCCTTCAGATGCTTCCCGGTATTAACGCCTCTGACGACCTCTCCGCCGACCTGAGCATCAGAAGCGGTAATGGCGACGAAAATCTCGTGTTGCTGGATGGGATGACGCTGTATAATGTCACCCACTTTTTTGGCATTTTCAGTATTGTCAATCCCAATATCGTCGATCAGGTTAAAATTTATAAAAATGCCTTTCCCGCAGAATACGGCGGCCGCACTTCAGCTATTATCGACATGCGCACGCAACCCATGCGTCAGGAAGGTTGGCAGGGGATTGCCGACCTGAACATTTTGACTTCCAACGCCGTCTTGGAGGCCCCTATTTCCAGGAACATGAGCCTGCTACTTGGCATACGGGCCACCAACCAGGATCTGGGCGAAAGCAGCCTGTTTAGCAAGGTCGATCCAAATACCGATGAGGTTTTTCTCAATCTTGGGCCAAACGCTACTTCGGCAAAAACCGTCAGTACCCAGCAACCTAACTTTCGCTTCTACGACGCCAACCTAAAATGGACCTGGCAGCCTTCTTCCAATACCCGCTTTCTGGCAAGTTACTTTCGGGGAAACGACCAGTTCGCCTACGATTTTGACCGAAAAATCTATCCTCCGTTTCGAAGAAACAATCTCTATTTCCAGGAAGAATATGTGGAAAAAGCACATTGGCAAAACGAAGGCGCCAGCGTATCCTGGAACCAGCAATGGAACCCTGTATTTTCATCCCAGCTGGTTTTGGCCCAATCCAAATATCAGAATGAAACCCAGATCGGAACGGAGTTCTCCAAAGTGCAGAACCAAATCGATTCCGTTAGGACCCAATTTGCCAATACTCACTTCAACCTGATCGAAGAAACAAATCTACACGCAAAAAATACCTGGTCCTTACCCTTGAGCCAAACCCTCGACCTTGGCTATCAAGGCGTTTTCAGCCACGTCAGGTTCAATGTGTTTGAAGATAGCCGAAGTCCGCTCAATGGCAACAAATGGGCGCCTCAGAACGCCCTCTATGCCCAGTACCAATCCGGCAAAACGCTGGGGCCGCTTTCTCTGAGTCTTGGACTTCGGCATACGGCGTTTGATGGCAAATCGTACTGGTCACCCCGGATTTATCTGGATCTGGAAGCCGAGAAATCACTCCACCTCAAAGGCTCTTTCGGCTTGTACCAGCAATATGTCCGCCAGCTTAACCACGAAGACCGTTTTGGCCGGAGCTTCCAATACTGGGTGCTGAGCGACGACCGTTTCCCTGTAGCCACCACCCAGAGCGCCATGCTGGGATTCGCGCATAAAAACCCATGGTTTGATCTGGATGTAGAATTCTATCTTAAAAACACTAGCGGCATCCTGGAACACGCCCTCCAGCGCACGGGGCTTCCTGCCATTGACGGGAAACCGGCGCCGTTCAAATACGTTCTTTTTAAAGGAGAGGGTAAAACCCAGGGAATTGACGTCCTTCTCCAAAAATCTACCTCAAAATACGCATGGTGGGCGGCTTACACGCTCAGCAAGTCCACCCAGTCATTTCCCCAGGTGTTTCGGGGACAGGCATTCCCTTCTCCCAACGACCGCCGCCATCAGCTCAAGCTTAACGGACAGTATTCTGCCGGAAAATTTGATCTGGGCGCCACCTATGTTTTCGCCAGCGGCAGGCCTTATACCGACTTTTCCGTACTCGGCAACCAGGAAAACGACCGGACGTTACTGGATCCGGAATCCCGCCTGGAATATCTCGAAGACTATCACCGGGTTGACCTGTATGGAAATTATTCTTTTTCTATTAAAAATTCGGAAGCTAAAGTTGGCATTCATCTGTACAATATCCTGGACCGGGAAAATGTCAAATACCGCCAGTTTATCTATTCTTTTCTTTCTCCTCCTGACAGCTCGTCGCCAAACAACAAGCTCCCTGTCAACACGGTCGCCGGCACGGAGCTTGAAATGCTGGGCTTTACGCCAAACATCAGTTTTCAGATCAAATTTTAGCCGCTGTTTATCTCCGGTGATTGATAATCCGGGAGTGCATATCGGCGCCTCCATATAGGACATCTATCACCCCGGATTGGAGCAGGAAGTCATGGGGAAACCCAATTTCCATAGGGCTAACCGCTTCCAACCGATGCATATCTTCTTCGGAGAGCTGGATAGTTGCCGCCCCGAGGCAATCCTCGATTTGCGCCGCTTTGGTTGCTCCAACAATCGGGATGACGAGCGGATTTTTTTGCATGGTCCAGCGGATAGCCACCTGAGCAGGCGAGGCGCCGATCTTTTCCGCTACAGCCATTACTTCGCGGGCAATGGTATTCGCCCGCTCTGCCCGGCGCTGGCTGGTTTCGGGTAGGCGGCCGGCTTCTCCTTTCAGGTATTTGCCTGTAAGGGCGCCGCCGGCGAGCGGCGCCCAGGGGGTAATTGCCAGCTCAAATGCCTTGGCCATTGGAAGCAGGTCGCGCTCCGGCGTGCGCTGAAGCAGGCTGAATTCGATTTGCAGAGCGACAAAACGCGTCCAACCCCGGAGTTCCGCCATCGTGTTGGCTTGGGAAACGACCCAGGCTGGCGTATCGGAAATACCGATATAGTGCACCTTACCCTGGCGCACCAGGTCGTCCAATCCGCGCATTACTTCTTCTACCGGAGTCAAGCCATCCCAGGCATGCACCCAAAGCAGATCGATGAAGTCTGTGTTTAGCCGCTTCAGGCTCCCTTCGACCGACCGCATCAGGTTTTTTCGATGGTTGCCGGCGAAGTTGGGGTCGCCGGTTCCATCCCTCAGCGTATACTTGGTAGCGAGAACGAAATGGTCTCTTTCCGTTGCGACGAATTCCCCGAGCCATTTTTCGGAGGTTCCCTCGGTGTAGCGATTTGCGGTGTCAATAAAATTACCGCCGGCATTGGCGTACGCATCGAAAACCGCTTTGGACCCTTCATAATCGGATCCCCAGTTCCATTCCTTTCCGAAGCCCATGGTACCCAGGCAGATTTCAGAAACGCGGAGGCCGCTCTTGCCAAGTAGCTTGTAGTTCATTTTTTATTACTTCTGGATTAAAGAATTAATATCGCCCTGGTTTCCAGAGACGAATTGAATCGGCATACGCTTTGTAGCGTTCAAAAAAACCAGGAATCAGCGTTCCTGCCAGACTTCCTGCTCCGTTCATCAATACGCACACTCCTATTTTATCTTTCCTGTTTATAGCCACCTCCCCTTTGTAGCTGTTGACATACCCACCGTGGTAAATGATCGTATCAGTTGGGGTTTGTAAGATTCGCCAGCCCAATCCATAGAAAGCCTCTTTGTCCCCCAGCCAGTCGCTGAAGAACCTGCGTTCGTTGTTGGTCTTAATGCGGGGGGCAAAAACCGTGTCGAGCGTAGATGGACGTATCAGGTCCGGACGGTTTCCCAGAAGGAGGAGAAGCCATTGGCTCATATCGGAGATGCTTGCATTGACCCCCCCGGCCGCCACGGCGTTATAGAATTTGGTAGATACTTCTGTGCGCATCCAGGCGCTATCCTGTCCATCATGGGGAAAAGCCTTATTGGGTTCTTTCTCCATCTGTTCGTAAGAAGCCGAAGCATCGTTCATTCCTGCCGGTTTAAAGAGACGTTCATCCAGGACACGGGTATAGCTTTTTCCTGTTTTTTCTCTGACGATCTCCTCGATTAGCGAGAATGCCGCATTTTGATAGCTAAACACCTCTCCTTCCTTGCCGACCAGCTTCACCTCTTTAAATCGTCCGGCAATGGTGGGTAAATCCTGCCCCGCTTCGACCAGATTGGTGTACGTATGATAAGGCAGCCCTGTACTATGGGAGAGCAGGTGCCGGACCTGAACGCGCCGGGTCTGGTCTGGAGAGCGAAGCTGAAAGTACGGTAAATACTGTTCCACTGGATCCGTTAACGAAAGCACGCTGTCCTGGACCAGCAACCCGGTCAGTACGCCTGCAAACCCTTTGGATAAGGATCCGATCCGGAATACCGTGTGAACGTCTACCGAATCTTTACTATGGATGGATTTCACTCCAAACCCCTGGAGAAAAACGACGCTGGAGTCCAAAACGATCGCCAGCGCCGCTCCAGGGAGTTGGATTCGGTGCAATTCTGATTCAAAAAAACCGACATAATCGTCGATAAACGCCTCCAGATGTGGATTGGCCGCCACGTTGGGGCGCTTCCCCGCAAAAAGCAAAGGCGCCTGCTCGCAGGCAGTCAGGAATAGAAGAAGAGCAAAGATAGCCCAACCTGTCTTTGGGATTCGGATCGTCATTCGGTGGTCGTGTTTACAGACATTCAACAGTAGTACTCACCCCCAAATACAGTGGTCTGCAAGAATTCGTCCTCCAAACCACTGTATTTTGAACCGGGTTATAAAAAATAGTCAATGCAAATTCGTTTTCAGAACCTGCGTTTTTTCTCTTCGGCATACTTACTTCCCGGGGCGTTTCCAGCGAACAGGGGGCGCCGGCTCTGGCTTCAGTTGAACACCCTGGGTTTTCATAAGTTTTAGCGCTTCCTCTACGGCGCGTTCCAATTGGGGGTCGCTCCCTTTCAGTACCTTGGCCGGGTCTTGGAGCACCTCTATATCCGGCGCCACGCCTTCTCCTTCAATGGCCCAATTGCCGTTTACGTCATAAAAACCGCCTCGAGGAGCAACCATGCGGCCCCCGTCGATAAACAACGGGGTATCTGCCGTGTGGACCAATCCTCCCCAAGTTTTGGTTCCGATGAGCGGGCCGATTTTCATTCGGCGGAATAAGTAGGGCAAAAGATCCCCTCCTGAACCGGCGCGTTCATTGACGATCATTACTTTGGGTCCCCAAATACCGGACATCGGCACGGTGAAGGGCCGGTGGTCTGCAGTCCGGCTGTTAAAATAGCCGTGCAACTGCCGGGCCATAACGTCCACCATATAGTCTGCCGCAGAGCCGCCGCCGTTGTTGCGCTCGTCGATGATCGCCCCCTTTTTGTCTTGTTGGGAAAAATAATACCGGTTAAAGTACGTGTACCCTCCCTGGCCCGTGTTGGGAACGTATACATACGCCAACTGGCCATTAGAAAGCTGGTCGACTTTCCGGCGGTTGGATTCCACCCAGTCGATGGAGCGCAAGCTCCCCTCACTGGCAACTGGAATGACGGTAACCAAGCGGGCGCCTTCCAGGCTTGGATTGCTGTTGACGCGGATCTTGGTCTGTTTGTCTGCAGCGCCTTCAAACAGGCTATAGGGATTGACCGGCGCCTTTAAGGGCTGGCCATTTACTTCCAGTAAATAATCGCCTTCCCGAACGTCCACTCCCGGCACGCCCAGAGGAGCGCGCAATTCCGGATTCCAGGTCTCCCCGGTGTAGATTTTTTTAATCCGGTAATAGCCATTCACCTCTTCCAGGTCAGCGCCTAAAAGCCCAACGGGTACCCGGTCGATATCCGGGAAATCACCTCCACTGGTGTAGGAATGCCCCACCGCGATTTCTCCGCCCAGGATATCTACTACGTAGTTCAAGTCGGTGCGATGGCGCACGTGGTTGATCCAGGGCCGGTACCAATCGTACACCTGACTCCAGGGCGCTCCATGGGCATTGTCTACGTAAAGAAAATCGCGCTGATACCGCCAACCCTCCCGAAAGATCTGCGCCCATTCTTCCTGAGGGTTGATCTTCATGCGAAGGTTCAAGGTTAGCCTGCCATCTCCGGGTTTGGGCATGCCGTCGGTTTTGACAATTCCCCAGCCGCCGCCGCCCTGGTAAAGGAACTGCTTGCGGTCTTCGGAAATAGAAGCCGACTGAACGTTGCTCAGATATACTTCCGCTTTGCGGTCCTTAAAATTATACCGGTGGATAGTTAGTCCAGGCTGGTTCGGAACGCTCTCTGCATAAAAAACATAGTCTTTAGGGCCCGGCATCAGCGCTACATACTGGCGAACGGGGATGTTCACCGGCAAAATACGTTGCTGAATCCCATCGGGATCAATTTTTACTACAACGGAGTCTTTTTTTGTATTGTCGCCCGACACGGGTTTCATTTCCTCTTCATCGCTTTTGGGCAGGAAAGGAGATTGCCCTGTTTTGGACAAAACTGCCAAATATAATCCACGGGTGACAGGCAAGTTGTATTTGCTCATATCCAACCAGGCGGAATTCAGGGCAAAATCCGTACTGGCCAGGAAGTACAGGTAGCGCCCATCGGCATCCCATACCGGATCGATTGCATCGGCAATCCCGTCTGTGACCTGAATTTTTTGCCCGGTAGCGATATTATAGGCAAAAATTGCTTTGAATTGGGAGTTCAGCAGTTTGCTATACGCTATCCATTTGCTGTCGGGCGACCAAACCGGGTTCATGGTGCGCACTACGTGAGCATAGGATTCGGCATCCACTTTTTTCAGGGCGCCGGATTGTACGTCGGCATACCACAACGTAAAATCGGTATCCGTAAAAGCGATGTACTTCCCATCGGGCGACCAATCCGGCCGATAGAAGAACGTGGGGTCGGGAATAGAGATTACTTTGGGCTTTTCCAATCCGTATTGGTCGCCGATCATAAGCTGGTATTCCCCGCTTGCGTCGGAGAACCAGGCAATCTTCTGGCCGTCGGGCGACCAAACTGGGTAACGGTCCGCCACTCCGCTCGACTGCGTCAGGTTGCGCCAATCGCCGTTTTCTTTCGGCACGGTAAAAATATCCCCCCGGTATTCAAACAGGGCTCTGGCGCCGGTTGGCGAAAGAGAAGCATTTGCAAGGCGACTAGCGGGAACATCCTCCCACCGGGGTTTGGCCCAACCAAAATCTCCGCGCACTTCGATTTTTAGTTGCTGGGCTTTATTCGTTTTGGGGTCGAGAAGATGGAGGTAGCCTCCTTGTTCGTATACGATCCGGTCGCCGCCAGCGTCCAGGCTCTTTACGTCAAAATCCTTGTGGAACGTGACCTGCTTGAGCTCCCTGGAACGAACATCAAACATCCAGATATTATTCGCGTAATCCCTTTCTGAAAGAAAGTACACCTTCCCATTGAACCAAACCGGGTCGGTATGGCGCTCGTTATCGGTACGCGGCGTTTGGATAAGGGAATGATCCTTCAGATCCATGATCCAGATGGGCTGAGCTTGACCTCCCCTGTAGTTTCTCCATTCAGGGTCCCAGAAGGTAATGGGCGTATAGGCTGCGTAACGACCATCTTCAGAAAGTTCTCCAAAGGATGCCTGGGGAATGGGCAATTTTTGGGGCAAGCCCCCATTGAGGCTAATCGTGTAGAAATGGTTAATCTGGGTGGGGACGCCTTCCCGTCCTGAGCGGAAAAGAACCGATTTCCCATCGGGCGACCACCCCTGAACGAGGTCCTCTCCGGGGTGCCAGGTCAACCGCCTGGGCTCTCCGCCTTCTGTCGGAACGACATATATATCGGTATTCCCCTGATACTGGCCTGAAAAAGCGATCATTTTCCCATCCGGAGAAAAATGGGGGGCGCTTTCGGTCCCTTCATCCGAGGTGAGCCTGCGGGCATCGCCGCCCTGACGGGCCACCATCCAGAGGTCATCTGCATAAACAAACGCGACGTATTGGTCGCTGACGGTAGGTTGACGGAGCAACTGCGTTCCCTGAGCAGTCAGAGAAAATGCCAGCCCGGCAACAAAAAAAGCAGGAAGAAGATAGCGAAATATCATATGAATCTGGTTTTATGTGGCGAGAAAAAAATCCAAATCCGCATCAGAGCTTCAGCCCGATCAAATTAAGCATCCGGCCGGTTTGCCCTTGTTCTTTACGGTACGAAAAAAATTGATCATTATTTAACACGGTGGAATACGGCGAAATTTCCACATGATCGGGATGCAGCCCCTGTGCCAGCAGCTGGGCCTGATTGGCTTTTTTCAGATCGATAAAAAATTTGCCCCGTTCCTCATCCCAGCGTTTATAGGGGCTTTGAAAATGGTCTGCCACATCGGCATCCACCTCATACGAGCATTCGTCGATACAGGTACCGATATAGGCCCAACAGTCGGCGGGGTTGGCGCCAAATGCCTCGTTCATCCGGGACAACGTATGGTGGACAATCCTTAAGGCAGTGCCCCTCCATCCGGCATGTATTGCCGCAACCGACTGCTTAACAGGATCGTAAATCAGAATCGGGGTACAATCCGCCACGGTGACGGTCAGGTAAATGCCCTTGCGATTCGTAATGAGCGCGTCGAATCCTTCCCACCTGCCGGGGCTTTCTACTTGTTTCACATCATAGCCATGCACCTGATACGCACTGGCTATTTGACCAGGAACAATCCCGAGGGCATGGAAGAACCGGTTGCGGTTTTCCCAAACGGCTTTTTCTTCGTCGTCCGTACTTAAACCAAGGTTCAAACTGGCATATGGCGCCTGGCTCACGCCCCCGTTCCGGGTGCTTTCGGCGGCAATGAGTTCTGGAAACTGCTGGAACGAACTGACCGTTCTGAAAAGATCCATGCGTGCGGCTGCTTTTTGGCAGATGAATATAGCCACTTTATCCAATCAGCCGGTGCAACCCCTGCTAAAAAATGCCAAAAAACAAGAGCTGCCTGTGAGGCATTTCCTGTTTCGAACCCATGTGTTGAACGGAAACGCCGCCCAAAGCAGCCTCTTGAAGGGGGTTAGGGAAAGGTTTACTCACCTGCCTTCCGGCAGATGGATGGTATCATGGACAAATCGGCGCGCTACACTTAAAGGCCTCAAACTGCCCCACCGTTTGCGCTGATGCCGTTCCATGCGCTTTATAATATTTTCCAGCGTATTTACGGCATCTACTATATGGGGGCCCTTGTTGAGCATGACGCATTCGGCTCGGGATGCCATGGCCGCATCGGTGATCTCGCTTCGGGTCGCCAATCCCTTTTTCGCCATACGGTCGAGCACCTGGGTGGCCCAGATGCCGGGCACATGCGCCGATTCGCAGATCCAGAGAATTTCTTCCTGTACTTCCGCATTGCGTTCAAACCCGACTTCAACCGCCAGATCGCCCCGGGCGATCATGATGCCTACCTTCGGGTTCCGCATAGCCGTCAGAAGCAGATGCGGCATATAATCGAAAGCTTCCTTGGTTTCGATCTTCAGCACAATTCCGATGTCGGGCCTGCCCAGTTCAATCAACGTGCTTTGCAGTTTTTCTACATCGCTCGGCCTTCGTACAAAGGAATACCCTACAATATCGGCATATTGGGCAATGAACGGGAGCGTAGCATAGTCGTTATGAGTAAGGGAAGAAAGGGTAAGCGGGGTTTCGGGAAGGTTGATTCCCTTTTCAGCCCCTAATCCGGTACCGCTAATAGCCGCCTGAAAAATTTCGATCAGGAAATAGTTTTCCGTCCGGAAAACGATCCGGCCTCCAATTTTGCCGTCGTCGAAGAAGATGGAGTGGCCAATTTCGACATCCCGAAAGATTTCAGGCAACGTAACCGGAACACTAAGAATAACGCGTTCGGGCAATTCCAACTCGAAGGGTTGGAGATCAGGAGAAATCACTGCCACCCAATCGCCTTTAAACAAACGAATACTGCCGTTGTGCTTAATCCGCTCCGTTTGGTCTTCGCGGAGCAGTATCGGTTTTTCCGCGCGGAGCTTGGGTCCCGATAAATCGATGTAGATCAGGCAGCGGCGCTGGGTTTCTTCTTCAGCTTTCCGGATATTGTCGATCATCGCTTTCCATTGCTCGGGCTGGTCATGGCTGGTGTTGATGCGAATAAGATCCATCCCGGCATTCATCAAGTCGACCAGAAGAGGAAAGTCGGTGGCAGCAAGAACAGGCATGGTGACCATCACCCGGGTCCGGTTATCTCCTTCTTTGGGAATACCAAAAAGAGCGTCTGTGTTTTTGAGCAGTTGTTCCCGGCTTTGGTAGTAATTGAATGGCGGCGAAAGCCGCCCCGCCGGATGGCTGATCGTTTCTCCTTTCAGCAGATACAGCAACCGGATGATGTTGTTGATGGTCATCAGCACATACCCTTCGGCATGCGCAATGGAGGAAACGCCAAGAGACGTCAGTTGTTCCTGCAACTGACGAAGGTCGAAAGCCCTCAGCGCCATGTAATGGATCAGGTTCCGGGCGCTTTGATAGTTTGCCGGATGTACCTGGGAAAGCAAATGGGCATTGGCCTGCTCTTCGTTTTCAACCGCATGAAGCAGCTCGTTCATCTGCTGGATCACTTCGTCTATTCTAATAGTCGTGCTATAAGGCGCTGAGGTTTTCATTAAGTCCAATTAGATGTTGGATTATTTTAAGGAGCAGAGTCGTTACATAAAGATCATCCGGTTGGCAAACGGACTTCTCGTATCGGCAACCACCGTCAGCAAATCCAAAGCGCTTACCAAACCAACCAACTCCTGCCTGTCTTTGACCAAAAGATGGTGAATTCCATATTGCAACATAACATTTGCTGCAGAAGCAACGCTCGCATTCGGGCTTACGCTGTGCAAAACGGTAGTCATCACGGAGGAAGCCTGCAAAGCGGCTTCTTTGACGTTCCGCAGATCGAGGTCGGTAACAATACCAACCGGTTGGGTGGTATCTCCTCCAAGAACAATAGGCACCGCTCCAATATGATACCTCGTCATCAGCCTGCGCAAATCGCCAACCGTACTTTCCGGGGATGCTGTTATCAAACCCTTCGACATGACCTCTCTTACTTGTTTCATTTTCTTGGTTTTAAATGGGTTGAGGGAGGCAATCCTAATGTGGGATAAAATAACCGGTTTGGGAAAGGCAGGTAAATGATGAATGTCATTATTTTGGAGAAAAATATTCATCGGGAGATTGGCGAACGGGCGCCAGAACCTACTGGCCAAGAAGCCAGGCGCTGGTTTCAGGCAGAGGGGCCTTTATGGTCACAAGCGCTCCCGTGTCGGGATCGCGAAAATGCAGTTCCTGGGCATGCAAGGCAATACCCGAAAACCCTGGCAAAGGCAATCCGCCATATAATTCGTCCCCTAAAATTGGGCATCCGACAGCAGAAAGCTGAGCCCTGATCTGATGAAACCTGCCGGAAAGCAGTTCAATCCGCCAAAGCCAGCCGCTTTCCCTGAACGTATCCACCTGGTAACGCAACAGCGCTTCCTGAGCGTGAGCCTCCGGGTAGGAAAGCGCGCTGGCCGTTTTCGCTTTCTGGTCTTTGACCAGCCAATGCCGGAGTACCCCTTGCTCCTGATCCGGTTT
>WBZV01000154.1_pt1 | contig 45262 bp, 43 predicted proteins | sample 5204221 | NCBI WGS metagenome assembly WBZV01 (sample SAMN12344360, study PRJNA552823) | activated sludge metagenome | biome: Activated sludge suspended growth; feature: Nitrification reactor; material: Wastewater; isolation source: activated sludge from nitrification reactor of wastewater...
TCTCTTTGCCCGATGCCACCACGGACGCCTCGGTGATCCTCGGGAAGAACAGCGACCGCGAGCCCAACGAGGCGCACGAGGTCGTCATGATCCCGGCTGCCGACCACGATCGGGCCCGGGTCAAGGCCACCTACCTCGACATCGCGCAGGTGTCCCACACACACGCTGTCCTGTTGTCAAAGCCCTACTGGATCTGGGGCGCCGAAATGGGCGTCAACGAGCACGGGGTGGCGATCGGCAACGAGGCGGTCTTCACGAAGGCCAAGCGGGAGAAGACGCCGGGCCTGCTCGGGATGGATCTGTTGCGCCTCGGTCTGGAGCGCGCGGCGACCGCCGACGAGGCGGTGGACGTCATCACTGCCCTGCTCGAGGCCCACGGACAGGGCGGACAGGCCGGTCACACGCACAAGCTGGAGTACGACAACAGTTTCATCGTCAGCGATCGCACGCAGGCCTGGATCCTTGAGACCGTCGGCCGGGATTGGGCCGCGAAGCGCGTGGATCGCACCGCGTCCATCAGCAACGGCTTGACGCTCGGCTCGGTTGAACGCGCCTCCGGCGGATTGCGCGGCGAGCCTGTGACGTCGCATTCCGACTTCCTGTACACGCGGTTCTCGGACTCCGCAGCCCGGCAGTGCCGGACCTCCGACGCCCTCAGCGCCGCGCGAGGACGCATCGACGTGCCTACGGCGATGCGCCTGCTGCGCGACCACGGTGACGTGGGCCCGGACTGGTCACCCGCCCGCGGAATCACCGGTCAGACCGTTTGCGCCCACGCCGGATTCGGTCCGATCCGGGTGGCACAGTCGACGGGCTCGATGGTCGCGCACGTCACCGCCGACGACATCACGGTCTGGCTCACGGCGACATCCGCGCCGTGCACTTCGGTGTTCAAGCCGGTCTGGTTCGACGGCGGGTTGCCCGAATTGAAAGCACCCGGCATGCAGTTCGACGCTCAGACCCTGTGGTGGCGCCACGAGCTGCTGCACCGGGCCACGCTGGGCAACTATCCCGAACGGGCAGCCGCCTACGCCAAGCTGCGCGACGATCTCGAGGCGGAGTTCCTGGCCGCAGCGCCGACCGCCGATGATCGCGCAGGGTTCACAGCCCGTTGTTTCTCCCAGGCCGACGAGGCGGAGGCGGCATGGCTGCAGGCGGTCAGAGCGCTCCCGGAGGCGAAGATCCCGCGGCTGTATGAACGGGCCTGGCGCACGTGGGACCGTCTGGCGGGCATGCCGTGACCTCCGCGGCGAAGCAGCAGGCGCTGCAGTGGGCCGAGCAGTACGTGTGCCCCGATCGGGTGCGCTTTCTGACCGCCGCCGGGATCGACCTGGTGATCGGTCGCCGCGAGGGATACCGGCTGTGGGACCTCGATGGCCGGGAGCTCATCGACATCCATCTCAACGGAGGCGTGTTCAACCTCGGCCACCGCAATCCGCAGGTCATCGAGGCGCTGAGGGCGGCCATGGAGACCCTCGACATCGGCAATCACCACTTCCCGAGCGTCGAGCGCGCCCAACTGGCCCATGAACTCGTCGGGCTGACCCCGGGCATGCAGTACGCGGTCTTCGCCAGCGGGGGTGGCGAGGCGATCGATCTGGCTATCAAGAGTGCCCGCCGGGTGACAGGGCGCCGCCGCATCGTGTCGGTGACCGACGCCTACCACGGGCACACCGGGCTGGCCCTGGCCGCCGGGGACGAACAGGCCGCCACTGCCTTCCTGTCCCTCGACCCCGACATCGTGAGAGTGCCGTTCGACGACGCCGAGGCACTGGCTGCGGCCCTGCGGGAACCCACCGCGGCCGTCATCCTCGAAACCGTCCCGGCGACCGCCGGCTTCCCCAGGCCCTCGGACGCGTACCTGCCGGCAGTTCGCAGGTTGTGCGACGAGGCCGACGCGCTCTACATCGCCGACGAGGTGCAGACCGGCCTGGGCCGAAGCGGACGGATGTGGGGCGTGGAGTTGTTCGGCGTGGTCCCGGACATCCTCGTGACCGGCAAGGGACTGTCCGGGGGGATCTACCCCATTGCCGCCACGTTGCTCAACGAGCGCGCCGGTCAATGGCTGCAGACCGACGGCTGGGGTCATGTGTCGACCTTCGGCGGCGCCGAGCTCGGCTGTCGAGTCGCCTCCCGCGTGCTCGAGCTCACCGGCGAGGCGCTGCCGACGCTGCCGATCGATGCCTGGGCCGCAGGGTTCGCCGAACTGGCGCAGGCATACCCGCAGTGGGTCGTAGAGGTGCGCCAGACGGGGCTGATCATCGGTGTGAAGTTCGCCAACGAGATGGGCGGCATGCTGATGACCCGGCTGCTGTACGACCAGGGGGTGTGGGCGATGTTCGCGGGGTTCGACCGCTCGGTGTTGCAGGTGAAGCCGGGCCTGCTGATGAGCGACGGCGAGCGCGGGCAGGTGCTCGAGGCCTTCCATCGGGCATGCGCCGTGGCGGTGACGATGTGAGACAGACACTCGAGCAACTCGAGTCCCGGCTCGATCCCGCCCATCCGCAGGGCGTCACCGTGCTGGCCTACGGCGAGATCTCAGCGGCCCTGTTGGTGCCCGGCCTCGAGGGCAGGGTGTGCAAGCGCATGTCCGGCTTCGCCGACCACGCGATGGCGGCCGCGTACTGCGATCTGGTGACCGAGTACATCGCGGTGCTGCGCGACAACGGCGTGCGGGTCGTGGACACCGAGGTGGTTCTGCTCGACCGTCGGGGCCGCGCCCCCGTCGTATACCTGGTGCAGCCTTTGCTGGACGCCTTGGGCAACAAGATCCTGCACACCGCGGCCGACGATGAACTCACCGCCGCGATCCACACGGTGCTGGACCGGGTGTGGGCGTTGCACCAGCGCACGGCGGCGCCCGAGGTCGCGATCGACGCGCAGTTGTCCAACTGGTCCTTCAGCGACCCCGATGATCCGGTGTTGCTGGACGTGGGCACGCCTTTCGTCCGGCAGGCCGGGGCTCACGCCTTCGATCAGGAGATCCTGCTGTCCGCCGTCCCGCCCGGGATCCGCGCCTACTACCGGCGCAAGGGGACGGCCTCGGAATACATGGACGACTACTTCGCGCCCCGCCTGGTGGCGGTGGACCTGCTGGGCAACTTCATCAAGGAGTCCGCGGTGCCCCGCCTGCCCGAGGGGATCGTCGCAGCCAACGAGTGGCTGACCGCGCACGACCTCGACCCCATCGAGCGGGCCGAGGTCGACGACTACTACAAGCAGGACGCCTCCACCCTGGAATTGTTCCTGCGGGTGCGTCGACTCGACCGGGCGGCCAAGCGGCTGCTGCGCCGGGAGTACGACTTCATCCTTCCCGGGAAGGTGGAGCGCTAGAAGCGGGCAGGGGCGTGCGCAAGTAGCCTTGCCACGTGCGCGGATTCGATCGGCGGCTGCTGACCTACGCCCGATCCACGCGCGCTTTCCTCATCGCCAGCGTCGCGGTGCAGTCCCTGCAGGCCGTGCTCATCGTCATCCAGGCCCTGCTGATCGCCACGATCATCGTGCAGGCCTTCACCGAGGGCGCGACGCTCGCGCAGGTCATGCCCCGGGTGGTGCAGTTGGCGGTCGTGATCGGCCTGCGCTCGCTGACCGCGTTCTTCGCTGAGTGGCTGGCCCACCGCACAGCCGCCACCGCGATGAGCGAGCTGCGGATGGCTGCCTGGCGCCACATGATGAGCCTGGGGCCGGCGTGGCTGTCGAACCAGCGCACCGGTGAGCTCGCACAGTTGCTCGTGCGCGGGATCGGGGGGCTCGAGGCCTACTACGCGCGCTACCTGCCGCAGCTGGTCTTGGCCGTCGTCGTGCCGTTGATCGTAGGCGTCGCGATCCTCACCCAGGACCTGCTCGCCGCGGTGATCGTGGCGCTGACGGTCCCGCTCATCCCCGTGTTCATGATCCTCGTCGGCTGGGTGAGCCAGGCCCGTGTCGACAAGCAGTGGCGCTGGCTGTCGGTGCTGGGCAACCACTTCCTGGATGTGGTCGAGGGTCTGCCCACCCTGAAGGCGTTCAACCGTGCGCAGCACCAGGTCGGCCAGATCCGTCGGGTCGGGGACGAGCACCGGCAGGCCACCATGGGCGTTCTGCGGATCACGTTCCTGTCTGCCCTCGTGCTCGAACTGCTGTCGACGCTTTCCGTCGCGCTGATCGCCGTGTCCATCGGCGTGCGGCTCGTGGACGGCGACATGACCCTGATGGCCGGGCTGTCCGTGCTGATCCTGGCGCCAGAGGTGTACCTGCCGCTGCGGATGGTGGGGCAGCACTTCCATGCCGCTGCCGAGGGTGCCGATGCCGCGGACCGGGTCTTCGCCATCATGGCGCAGGCGCCGCCCTCGAAGGGGTCCGCCGACCTTGTCACCGCCGACGCCGACCTGAGTCTGCGTGACGTGTCGCTGGCCTACGGCGACGATCCTGTGGTCAGCGGTCTGTCGGCCACGATCCCCGCCGGACGGATCACGGTCATCAATGGGCCGTCGGGTGCGGGTAAGACCACCGTGCTCAATGCGCTGCTCGGGTTCCTCACACCCCGCGAGGGAGAGGTCCTGATCGGCGCGCAGGACCTTGTGGATATCGACGTGCGGCAGTGGTGGGAACACGTGGCCTGGGTCCCGCAGTCGCCGCAACTGCTGCCCACGACCCTGCGGGAGAACCTGACTCTGGGTCAGGACGTGGATGTCGCCGAGGTGTTGGCGCAGACGCGGCTCGCGCACTGGGTCGCCGGCCTTCCCGACGGGCTGGACACGGTGGTGGGGGAGGGCGGACGGCCGGTGTCGGTCGGCCAGGCGCGGCGCATCGCACTGTCCCGGGCCCTGCTGCGGCGAGCCCGCGTTCTCATGCTCGACGAACCGACGGCCGGGGTCGACCCGGAGTCCGAGGCCGCGATCATCGATGTGCTGCGCGAGGTGGATGCCACGGTTGTCGTGGTCGGGCACCGGTCGGCGATCAACGACATCGCGGACCACACCGTCTCGGTGGGGGTGGTCGTGTGATCCTGCGCGATCCGGCCGTGACCCGGCTGCGGGAGATCTACCGTCCCGCCTCGGGTCGCCTGTGGTTGGCCGCCTTCCTCGGGGCGCTGGCCCTCGGGTGCTCGGTCGGGCTGATCGCCGCGAGCGCATGGCTGATCTCGCGCGCCTGGGAGCAGCCCCCGATCCTGTTCCTGCAGGTGGCGGTGGTCAGCGTCCGCGCCTTCGGCATCGGCCGTGGCGTGTTCCGTTACGCCGAGCGTCTGGTCAGCCACCAGGCCGCGTTCCGCTCGCTCGTGGACCTGCGGGTCGCGCTCTACGAGCGGCTCATCCCTCTGGCCCCGGCGGGCCTGCCGGCCTTCAAGCGCGGGGACCTACTGCGCAGGATGGTCGACGACGTCGAGGCGATGGCGGACCTGAGCCTGCGCGTGATGTTGCCGATCTTCTCGGCGATCCTCGTGGGGACCGGCTCGGTGATCCTCTGTGCGTGGCTCCTTCCCACGGCCGGTGTGATCATGGCCGTCATGCTGCTGCTCGGCGGCATCGTCGTGCCGGCGGTCATCATCTGGTCGTCCGGGCGGGGTCAGGCCGTGCAGGCCCCGTTGCAGGCCGAGCTGTCGTCCGAGGTGCTCACCGCCCTGCACGCCGGGCCAGAGCTGATGGTGCTCGGCGCCGACGACGAGTACGCGCGGCGCATCGCGGACGTCGACCACCGGCTGACCTCGGCCATGCGACGCACCGCCGTCGGCTCGGCGCTGTCGTCGGCGCTGGGGATCCTGATCCAGGGTGCGGCGGTGATCGCGATGATCCTGGTGGCGGTCCCGGCGGTGCGAAACGGGGATCTGCGCGGGGTCAACCTGGCGGTTCTCGTACTGCTTCCGCTGGCGGCCTACGAGGCGGTCGCGGTGCTCGCCCCGTCGGCCCTTGCGGCCATCCGCGTGCGGGCGGCGGCCGGGCGTCTCGTGGAGATCCTGGATGCCGTGCCGCCTGTCGGCGAGCCCACGTCGCCGCAGGTCGGCTCCGGCACGGCGATCGAGGTGGCGGGCCTGCGTGCGCAGTACCCGACGGGGCCCGTGGCCGTTCGCAACGTGGGCTTCACCCTGCCGCAGGGGCGGCGTGTCGGTCTGGTGGGGGAGTCTGGTTCGGGCAAGTCGACCGTGCTGAACGTACTGGCGGCCTACCTCGGCTATCAGGGCCGGGCGGCGCTCGGCGACGTGGAGATCGCCGACCAGGCCGGGGACGAGGTGCGCGGGCAGGTGTTGTGGACGCCTCAGATCCCCCACGTGTTCGACGCCGATGTGGCGGCCAATCTGCGCATGGCCAAGCCTGATGCCACGGACGAGCAGTTGCGGTCCGCGCTCGAGGCCGTCGGGCTGCCGCTGGAACTCGACCGGGCCGTCGGCCAGCACGGCGCGACGTTGTCGGGTGGCGAGCGGCAGCGGCTGGGTCTGGCACGCGCGGTTCTCGCCGATCATCCTGTGCTGCTACTCGACGAGCCGACCGAACACCTGGACCCCCCGACGGCCGCCGGGGTGCTGGCGACCATCGAGCGGGTGAGCGCTGGACGGTCCCTGGTGGTCGTCACCCATCGACCGATCGAGTGGCTCGATGCGCACGTCGAGGTGCGGGTGCCGTGAAGCCCCTGGCACAGATCATCGACCCGGGGTGGGCGACTGCTCTCGCTCCGGTCGAGCCGCAGATCCGCGCGATGGGTGACTTCCTTCGCGCCCAGCCCGCATATCTGCCTGCGGGCGCGGACGTGCTGCGGGCCTTCACGTACCCCTTCGACGCGGCCGAGGTCCTGATCGTCGGCCAGGATCCGTACCCGACGCCGGGGCATCCGATCGGGTTGAGTTTCGCCGTGGCTCCGGACGTGCGGCCCCTTCCGCCGAGCCTGGTCAACATCTACACCGAGTTGGTGTCCGACCTAGGCGTTCCGATGCCCTCCACCGGCGACCTGCGGCCGTGGGCGCAGCGGGGGGTGGTGCTGCTCAACAGGGTGCTCACTGTGGCGCCAGGCAGATCCGCGTCGCACCGCGGCAAGGGCTGGGAGCCGATCACCGAGCACGCGATCCGTGCGCTGGCCGCCAGGGATCGTCCTCTGGTCGCGATCCTGTGGGGACGCGACGCCCAGACACTCACCCCGATCCTTCGCGACCACGGGGTGCCGGTTCTGACCAGCGTGCATCCGAGCCCGCTTTCGGCCCACCGGGGGTTCTTCGGATCCCGGCCCTTCAGCCGCGCCAACACCGCACTTGTCGAGCAGGGGGGCTCGGCCATCGACTGGTCACTGCCCTGACGCGGCTGGCTGGGTCATCCGCGAGCACTCCGGACTTCGGGGATCACCGAAGTCCTCACGCCTGGGGTGGGGTTCGTCGGGGTCAACTTCTGCTCAAAGTCGCCGCGCCCCGGGTGCACGGGCACCCTCTGGCACGCTAACGTCGTGGCTCCCCAGCGAAAGGAACGCAATGAGCGAGAACGACAACATCGAGGTCGTTGAGGCCGTCACCGCGGAAGTCACCGAGGACGGCGACATCGTGGCCGAAGACATCGTGGCGGCCATCGACACCGAGACCGGCGAGGCACTCATCGACGACGTCGTAGCGGTGGAGGCCGCGGATGGCAGCACCTTCGTGGAGGAGACCGTCACCGCGATCGACGCCGACGGCAATGAGACGCTGCTGGCCGACGTGATCGAGGAGACCGAGGCCGAGTAGTTTGACTGGTGGTAGATCCCACTCGAGGGTTCTGCCCACTCACAAGGAGTTACTGAATGGACGGCTCTGTTTTCCAGGCCATTTTGCTCGCGTTCCTGTTCATGGCGTACCTGATCCTGGTCTTTGTCATCGTCGGCGACCTCATGCGCGATCACGAGCTCAGCGGTTGGTGGAAGGCGGTCTGGATCGTCGCCCTGATCCTGATCCCGTGGCTCACCGGCCTGATCTACATCATCGTGCGCGGTAAGGGGATGGCCGAGCGTTCTGCGCAGGAGGCCGCGCGCATCCAGCAGGCGCAGGCCGACTACATCAAGCAGGTGTCCGGCAACGCCGACCCCGCCACGCAGATCGCCAACGCCAAGAAGCTGCACGACGACGGCGTCATCAGCGACAAGGAGTTCGAGGAGCTCAAGGCCAAGGCCCTGTCTGCCTGATCCGCAACCACCTGGAACGCCCCCCGCCGCGAGGTGGGGGGCGTTTCGCGTATCGAACTGGTTGACGCAGGCCCGCCGCCAACCAGTAACACGCGGGTGGGCGGTCCGAACACCCGCCTCACACGGCGTGTCGCGTATCGAACTGGTTGGCCGGTGGTGGTGCTCAACCAGTTCGATACGCCTGAGCACGGAAACCCACGCCGGCGACCAGGGCACCCACCCCGCATAGCACCGCTGAGATGAGCATCGCCCGGGCGTATCCGGGGTCGAGGCCCGCGCCGCCGACCCCCACCCCGGCCAGCGCCGGCAGCACCGCGATGGCGATGAGCCCGGCCACCCGGGCGACGGCGTTGTTGACACCTGAGGCGGTGCCCGACAGGTCGGGCCCGACATCCAGTAGGGCCGCCGTGGTCACCGGCGCCACCACCAGCACCAGTCCCACGGCGAAGATCACCAGCGCTGGAAGGACCTTCCCCTGATAGGAATCCCCGGCTCCGAGCGTGCTCAGCCACGCCAGCCCCACGGCCATGATCACCGGCCCGGCCACAAGGAACCACCGCGGACCGAAGCGGCTGACCAGAGCCCCCACCCGTGCCGAGCCCAGCGCCAGCAGGATCGTGATGGGCAGGCCCGCGGCACCGGCGGCCAGCGCCGAGTACCCCATCTGGATCTGCAGATAGACCGTCAGCAGGAACGTCGACACGCTCAATGCCCCGTAGACGACGAACGTGACGAGGTTCGCCACGGTGAAGGTCCGGATGTTGAAGATGCTCAGCGGCAGCATCGGCGCGGCGGCGCGGCGCTCCACCACCACGAACACGACCAGGAGCAGCACACCGATCCCCACGAGGAGCCACGCGCGCCCGCCGAGGCGGTTGATCTCGATGAGCGGGCCGACCACCAGCCCCAGGCCGATGGTGGCCAGCCCGGCCCCGACCAGGTCGAGCTGACGCAGCAGGCCGGCGTCGGTCCGGGTGCCGGGGGTGGCAGGGACAGCGCGCGCCAGCCACACCGCGAGCGCGGCCAGTGGCAGGTTGATGAGGAACGCCAGCCGCCAGCCGATGGGGAACGCATCGACCAGCGCCCCCCCGACGAACGGCCCGAGTGCGGTGAAGATCCCGGACAGACCCGACCACGCCCCGATCGCGCGCCCCCGGTCGTCGCCAGCGAACTCCGAGTTGAGCAGTGCCAGTGAGGTGGGCACCATCAAGGCCGCGCAGGCACCCTGCAGCATGCGCGCGGCCACCAGCGCGACCATCGATGGCGCAAGGCCACACGCCGCGCTGGCCACGGCGAATCCCACGATCCCGAACACGAACACCCGGCGCTTGCCGAGCAGGTCTCCGAGTGAGCCACCCACGAGCACCAAGGCCCCCAGGGTCAGCAGGTACCCGTCGAGAACCCACTGCATCCCGGAGAAGCCCCCACCGAGATCCTCGGTGATGTGGGGCGCCGCCACGGTCACGATGGTGCCGTCGAGGAATGCCATGCCCGAGGCGACAACGCTGGCGCTCAGGGCTCTGCGCCCCTGACCCGAGGACAGCGTGAGCGACATGCCCCAACCCTAGGGGGCATGTGGCGCATGTCTCGGCGCCGAAACGGGGCGGGCTCGACGGCGGGACGCGGACCGGGTGTAACCATGGATGCATGGCCGATCGACCCGGGCGCAGTGGCGCACTCTTCGACGAACTCGAGCGCTGGAGCAACCTCGGCCTCGGCCTGGCCGGGCTGGCGTCGGGCTACACCCGCTCCCGGCTGGTGGACGACGGGCAGCCGGCCCCGGGTGACCCGGACGTCGTGACGCTCGCCGACCTGCTGGCCGTGCTGCCCGGTGCCGCCGCCTCGATCGCGGCCGCGGCGCAGTCAGCGATCTTCGACGCCGTCGCGCATGTGGAGGATCTGCTCAATCAGGCGTCCGCAGCGGCCTCCGGGGTCGAGTTCACGGGCCGCCCGATGCGCGCACTGCATGCCTGGCTGACCGGACTCGACCGGCAGTTCCGTGACAAGCAGGCCGAACGTGCGGAGGTCGCCGCGCAGTTCCTCGCCACCGTCGGCCCGGAGACGACCGCCGAGCTGCTCTCCCGGGTCGACATGAACATGGTGCTCAGCGAGGTGGACATGGATGCGCTGGTGGAGCGGGTGACCCTCGAGAAAGTCCTCGAGAAGGTGGACTTCAACTCAGTGGTGGCCGACGCTCTCACACAGATCGACGCCACCGATCTCACCGGCGTGCTGGCGACGACGACCGTGGACTCGATTCGGACCCTGCCAGGGGCCGCGACCCGGATGGCCGGCCGAGTCGTGCGGCGCCCGACCTCCTGATGCGGGCACTCGTCCAGCGCGCCGACGGCGCCGCCGTGAGCATCCACGGCGAAGTGACGGGATCCTTCGACGGGCCCGGACTGGTGGTCCTCGTCGGCGTGACCCACACCGACACCCCGGAACTCGCCGCGCGCCTGGCCGCGAAGGTCTGGGGGGCGCGACTGTTCGACCGTGACCGCCTGCCGTCGGTGTGTGTGCCGCCGGGCGGACCCGCCGAACTGTCGGCCTCCGATGTCGGCCTGCCCCTGCTGGTCATCAGCCAGTTCACGCTCTACGCCAACACCCGTAAAGGTCGCCGCCCGACCTGGGATGCGGCAGCGCCCGGCCCTGTGGCCGAACCGCTCGTGGAGGCGTTCGTCGAAGCCTTGCGCGAGGCCGGGGCACGGGTCGAGACCGGGCGATTCGGCGCGGACATGCAGGTCCGTCTCACAAACGACGGGCCGATCACCGTCCTGTTCGAGGTCTGAAGCGGCTACCCTTTGGCGCGTGTACGACGCGCCCATCGCCGAGGTCAGCGGCGCCTGCTTCGCCGGCGACCGCCTCGTCCTCGTCGGCGACTCCGAACCGGTGCTGGCCTGGGCGACGTGGGCCGATGGGCCGGGACAGTGGCACACCCTGGATGTGTCGGCCCTTCCCGGGGCGCCATCGGACACCGGTCAGTTCGAGGCGGTCGAGCACCTCGACGACGACATCGTCGTGATCCTCTGCGAGGAGCCGGCACTGCTGGTGGCCGTGGACCTGCGTGCCGAACAGATCGTGGGCTCGTGGCACCTGCACGTCGATCTGAAGGGATTGGCCAAGCCCTGGGCGAAGGATCCGAACTCGCACGGTGAGGGCTTCTTCTTCGGCCCTGACCGGCTCTTCATCGTCAAGGAGAAGAAGCCGGCGGCGATCGTCGAGTTCGGCATCCGTGGCCAGGAGAGCATCGGGGCACCCCGCGTGGGGACCTGGCGACCACCAGCCGACGGGGAACTCAGCGCGCTGGCCTGGACCGAACTGGACCTCGAGGACGTCAGCGACGTGTGCGTGGTCGGGTCGGACATATGGCTGCTCAGCGACAAGGCCCGCTGCATGCAGCGACTCGGGGACCCGGCGACGGCACTGCCCAAGCACATCGAGAAACCCGAGGGACTGGCGCGCACGCCGGAGGGTAGGTGGTTGGTGGCAGTGGACAACACACACGGCGAAGGGGCACTTCATGTGCTCGATGGGACTGGCCAATACCCCGATACGGATCGATGATGGACTTGTTCAGGTGGTTCGGCTGGCCGTTCCGGCACTCCCCGGTGGAAGATGGGGAACCCGATGCGGATCCACGATCCGAGGAGGATGACATCGCTACCGACGACGACAGCGAGGCCACACGGGACCGTTCCGTTCCCACGCGTGACGAGTTCTTCACGCCGATGGCACGATTCCAGGGCGAGTTCACCCCCGAGAACCTCGCGTTCGACGCCAACCTGCAGGAGTTCGCGCAGCGGGTGGCCTACCTCTGTGGGCTGGAGACGGCGGGCAAACTCAGCCCGGACGAGGCCCACTCCCGGATTCGGGACCTGTACGAGCAGTTGGCCCGCACCAAGAAGGGCCTCGGGATCGGTGAGCCGGAAGCCTGACCCCCCTTCGACAAGACCGCGCACGTGTGCCACACTTCTGCACAACGTAGGAAGGAGGTTCGCGACGATGGATTCCCGGCAGATGTGTATGTGTCGAATGATGTCCGTCGCCGGGGCCTGAGCGACGTCTTTCCTTACGTTCCCCGGCGAAGAGTCCGGGGCTTTTCTTTTCGGTGCGTCGAGCGCCCGGACTCCCACCCATCCGGCACCGATCCCAGAACCGAGAAAAGGAAAACCATGAGCGACGCCTGGTCCTTCGAAACCAAGCAGATCCACGCAGGACAGACCCCCGACGAGACCACCAACGCGCGGGCCCTGCCGATCTACCAGACCACCAGCTACACCTTCAACGACACGACCCACGCCGCGAACCTGTTCGCCCTCAAGGAACTCGGCAACATCTACACCCGGATCATGAACCCGACGCAGGCGACCGTCGAGGACCGGATCGCAGCCCTCGAGGGCGGCGTCGGGGCCCTGCTGGTCTCCAGCGGGCAGGCCGCCGAGACCATCGCGATCCTGAACGTGGCGGAGGCCGGGGACCACATCGTGTCCAGCCCCAGCTTGTACGGCGGCACCTACAACCTGTTCCACTACACGCTGCCGAAGCTCGGGATCGAGGTCTCTTTCGTGGAGAACCCCGACGACCCGCAGTCGTGGCGTGACGCCATCAAGCCCAACACCAAGGCCTTCTTCGGCGAGAGCATCTCGAACCCGAAGAACGACATCCTCGACATCGAGACCGTCGCCGAGGTGGCGCACGAGTTCGGCGTGCCGCTGATCGTGGACAACACGGTGGCCACCCCCTACCTGGTCCAGCCGCTGAAGTGGGGCGCGGACATCGTCGTGCACTCGGCCACCAAGTACATCGGCGGTCACGGCACCGCCGTTGCCGGCGTGATCGTGGACGGTGGGACGTTCGACTACGCCCAGTACCCCGAGCGCTACCCCAACTACAACGAGCCGGACCCGAGCTACCACGGCCTGGTGTACGCCCGTGACCTCGGCGTGGGCTCGCAGTTCGGCGCGAACCTCTCGTTCATCCTCAAGGCGCGCGTGCAGTTGCTGCGCGACCTCGGCGCCGCGGTGGCACCGTTCAACGCGTGGCTGCTGTCGCAGGGCCTCGAGACGCTGAGCCTGCGGGTTGAGCGGCATGTGGAGAACGCGCAGGCCGTCGCCGAGTGGCTCACCACCCGCGACGAGGTGGAGAAGGTCAACTACGCGGGTCTGGAGACCAGCCCGTGGTACGAGACCGGCCGCAAGTACGCCCCCAGCGGCACCGGTGCAGTGCTCTCCTTCGAGATCGTCGGGGGCGTGGAAGCGGGCAAGGCGTTCGTGGAGGCGCTCGAACTGCACAGCCACGTGGCCAACATCGGGGACGTGCGCAGCCTGGTCATCCACCCCGCGTCGACCACGCACTCGCAGTTGACGCCCGACGAGCAGTTGGCCGCGGGAGTGACCCCCGGTCTGGTGCGTCTGGCGGTCGGGATCGAGAACATCGCCGACATCCTCGCCGACCTCGACGCCGGTTTCCGCGCCGCGAAGCAGGCCTGAGCGATGAGCACCTCCGGCGGATGGCGCGAGGGTGACGATCCCGGCTGGCGGCGCTTCGCCGACCTCGGCCCGATGGATCTTGATCTCGGCGGCCGTCTGCCGGAGGTGCGCGTCGCCTACGAGACGTGGGGAACGTACAACGGCAACAACGCTGTGCTGGTGCAGCATGCTCTGACCGGCGACGCCCACGCCGCGGGTCCGGCCGGTCCGGGGCAGCCGACGCCGGGATGGTGGGACCCGCTCATCGGCCCGGGCAAGGCCATCGACACCCGGCGGTGGTTCGTCCTGTCGTCCAACGTCCTAGGTGGCTGTCAGGGAACCACGGGTCCCTCGAGCCTCGCCCCTGATGGCCGTCCCTACGGGTCGCGGTGGCCGCGCATCACCATCCGCGATCAGGTAGCCGTCGAGGTGGCGCTCGCCGATGCCCTGGGCATTGAGCACTTCACCGCCGTGATGGGCGGGTCGATGGGTGGTATGCGGACGCTGGAGTGGATCGTGCAGCATCCGCAGCGGGTGGGTACGGCTCTGGTGATGGCGACATCGGCCTCGGCGACAGCCGACCAGATCGCCACCCAGAGCGTGCAGATCCAGGCCATCGCGACCGACCCGGCCTGGCATGGCGGGGACTACTACGACACCGGGCAGGTTCCGCTGGCCGGGATGGGCGTCGCGCGCCGGATCGCGCACCTCACATACCGCACCGAGCGCGAACTCGCCGCGCGGTTCGGCCGGGACCATCAGCTCGGGGAGGACGCGCTGGCCGACGGGCGCTTCGCCGTGCAGTCGTACCTGGATCACCAAGCAGACAAGTTGAGCAAGCGGTTCGACCCCGGCACGTACGTCGCGCTGTCGGACGCCATGAGCCTGCACGACGTGTACCGGGGCAGGGGGCTCGGCGCCCTGCGTGACGTGGCGGTCCCGACACGTGTGGTCGGAATCCCGTCGGACCGCTTGTATCCGCTGTACCTGCAGCAGCAGATCGCTGACGAACTCGGTGTGGAGCTCGACGTCGTCGATTCCCCGTTCGGCCACGACGGCTTCCTGCTCGAGGATGACGAGATCGGCCGGGTGGTCTCGGATCTGCTGGCCCCCCAGGCGACGCCCTGCTGAGATAGTGCTGATGGCCGAGCCGAAGACCCGCCCCACCGGCGCCAGCGTCGAGGCATTCCTGGACGCCGCGACTCCCAGGCAGCGTCGAACGGACGGATTCACGCTGCTGGAGATCATGGGCGAGATCACCGGGCAGCCCGCCGTGATGTGGGGACCCAGCATCGTCGGCTTCGGTTCCAGGCCGATGGTCTACGCCTCCGGTGCCACGGTCGACTGGCCGGTGGTGGCGTTCAGTCCGCGCAAGGCCAGCCTGGTGCTGTACATCGACCACGACGACGACCTGCTGGCCAGACTCGGTAAGCACAAGCTGGGCAAGGGATGCCTGTACATCACCAAACTCTCCGACGTGGAGGAATCGGTGTTGCGCGAGTTGATCTCGCGGACCGTCGGCTAGTCCTCGAGCCCCGGCGGATCCTCGCCAACCAAACCGTCCACGGTTTCGCGGATCAGATCGGCGTGGCCGGTGTGGCGGGCGTACTCCTCGATGAAGTCCACCAGGATGCGCCGCAGTCCCGGGCGTTGTCCGTCGGGGAACCTCACACCGAGATGGTCGAGCCCGTTCGCGGCGAGGGCCTCAGCGAGCAGTTCGCGTGAGCGCACCACGGAGGTCCGCCACAGAGCCGTCAGTGTCTCGGGACTGTCGTGGGCTGCGGATGTCCATGGCCATTCCTCGCTGTGTTCACGCCACATGGGCTGCAGCGGCCGGCCATGGAGCTTGTACGAGAACGTGAAGTCCTCCGCGAAGGCCATGTGTTTGAGAAGCCCGCCGAGTGTGATGGTTGAGACGCCGATCCGCGCCCGCATCCCGTCTGCGTCCACTCCGGTGCATTTCCAGGCGAAGGTGGCCCGTTGGCGCTCCAGGGAACCGACAAGCGTGGTGAGTTCATCGCCGACGACCGGCGGGAAACGCGGCCAGGAATCCATGCAGCGACATTCAGGGCCGGGACACCACGAAGAACCGTGCTCCGTTGGGGTCGAGGACCCCGGCGACCACGCTGGTGGCCGTCTCGTAGGGCTTGACGAACACCTTGCCGCCCAAGGACAACGCGTCGTCCACGGTGCCGGGTACATCGTTCACCGCGAAGTACACCTGCCACACCGCGGGGATCTCCTCCGGCACGTTGCGGGGCATGTCCTCCGCGCCGGCGTTGGTCTGGTCCTCACCGGGCTTGTCCGGCAAGTGGGCGACCTTGTAGCCCGGCGTGGTGCCGTCGGTCCAGATCCATCCGAAGACCTTCTCGTAGAACGGCAGAGCAGCCGTCAGGTCGCGGGTCTGCAGTTCGTTCCACGTCAGCGAACACGGTTCATCGAAGACATCGGCGCCTGTGTGCGCGTACGGCTGCCAGATCCCGAGCATGCCGCCGCTCGGGTCCATGATGTTGGCCAGCCGTCCCTGGTCGGTGACGTCCATGGGTGCGAGCATCACCTGCCCGCCCGCGGCCCGCACCGCCTCACACGTGGCATCCGCGTCGTGCACGAGTACGTAGGAAACCCACTGCGGAAGCAGGCCCTCGGCCGACATCTCCGGGGGCATCGGACTCATACCCGCGACGAGTTGACCGTCGAGGAAGAACTGCGTGTAGTGGGCGCCCATGTCCTGCGTGCGGTCGTAGGCCTCCCATCCGAACAGCCCGCAATAGAAGTCCCGCGCGCGGTCCTCATCGGACGTGAAGGTGTCGGCCCAGCCGAACATGCCATCGGGATGCGCAAACATGCTCCGAGGGTATGGCACCGACATCGGCGTCTAGAACGACCCGAGCAGGAACATGCCTCCGGTCGGGTCGATGAGTCCGCCGAACTTGCCCGGTCCCATCTCCATCGCGGGAAGGAACACCTCGCCGCCGAGTCCTTCGGCCGCCGCCATCGAGGTGTCGCAGTCCTCGACCGCGAAGTAGACCATCCAGACGTTGGGCGCCTCGTCCGGCACCCCTGGAGGCGTGGTCATCGCCCCGGCGTTGGACTTGTCATCACCCTCCTTGGCCGCGATGTTGGCCACGTAGTACCCCGGGTTCGGCCCGTCGTCCCACTCCCAGCCGAACACCGTCTCGTAGAAGGGTAGCGCCGCCTCGATGTCGCGGGTCTGCAGCTCGTTCCAGGTCATCGACCCGGGTGCGTTGAAGATGTCGGCACCTTGGTGGGCTGCGGGTTGCCACAAGCCGACGGCGGCGCCGGTGGGGTCGGCCAGCATCGCCATCCGACCCTGATCCATGACGTCCATCGGCGGCATCGAGACTGTTCCTCCTGCGGCCTCGGCTGCAGCTGCCGTGGCGTCGGCGTCCTCGACCAGCACGTACGAGGTCCAGAACGCCCCGACCTCCTCGGGCACCCCGGGCATCATCGGGGACAGTCCGCACACGAGCTGCCCGTCCTTGAAGAACTGCGTGTAGGGCGGGCCCATCGGGGTGGGCTGGTCCACGTGGGTCCACCCGAACAACCCCTCGTAGAACTCGATGGCCCGGCCCGGGTCGCGGGTCATGAGATCGGCCCAGCCGAACAGACCATTCGGATACCGCATGATGTCTCCTTTCGTCCGTGGTCCCACGCTAGGCACGGGGTACGACATCCGCGCAAGGGTCCAACGGACACAGTTGTTCCGGCCAACGCGCGGTGACGTAGCGGTGACACGTGGCCGACCGGTGGGGAATCGGCCGGGGTGCCTCACGGGGCCGGGTGCGATTAGGTTTGTGCGTAGGTTTGTGCGCAGACGAGTGGAGGCAGCACATGGCGATCATGGCCATCGATCAGGGCACGACCTCGAGCCGGGCGATCATCTTCGACGTCGACGGCGTCCCGCTGGCGATGGACCAGCAGGAACACGAGCAGATCTTCCCCAAGGCAGGCTGGGTCGAGCACGATCCCATGGAGATCTGGCGCAACACCCGCGAGGTGATGGGCGCCGCGCTGGCGAAGTCGAACCTGTCGCTGAGCGACATCGATGCGGTCGGCATCACGCAGCAGCGGGAGACGACGGTCGTCTGGAACCGCACGACCGGCCTGCCGATCTACAACGCGATCGTCTGGCAGGATACGCGGACCCAGGCGATATGCGACGAGCTCGCGAACACAGTCGGCGAGGACCGCTTCCGGCAGACGACCGGCCTTCCGCTGGCCACCTACTTCTGCGGGCCCAAGGTCCGCTGGATCCTGGACAACGTCCCCGGCGCTCGCGCCCAGGCCGAGTCCGGGGTGCTTCTCATGGGCACCATCGACACCTGGCTGCTGTGGAACCTCACCAACGGCCGCGTGCACGCGACCGACCCCAGCAATGCCTCCCGGACCCTGCTCATGGACCTCGACACCCTGCAGTGGGACCCCGAACTCGCCGACGTGATGGGTGTGCCGATGAGCATGCTCCCGGAGATTCGCAGTTCATCGGAGGTCTTCGGCGAGGTCCAGAGCCCGGCATCCATGCGAGGTGTTCCCATTGCGGGAATCCTCGGCGACCAGCAGGCGGCCACCTTCGGCCAGGCGTGCCTGAGCCCTGGCGAGGCGAAGAACACCTACGGAACGGGAAACTTCCTGCTCCTCAACACCGGAACGGAGAAGGTGCTGAGCAACAACGGGCTGCTCACGACCGTCTGCTACAAGATCGGTGACGCCCCGGCCGTGTACGCCTTGGAGGGGTCCATCGCGGTGACGGGCAGCCTCATCCAGTGGCTGCGGGACAACCTCGGGATCATCGACTCGGCGCCGGAGATCGAGGAGTTGGCCCGTGGTGTGGAGGACAACGGCGACTGCTACTTCGTGCCGGCGTTCAGCGGATTGTTCGCCCCGTACTGGCGCGGTGATGCGCGGGGAGCGATCGTGGGGCTCACCCGGTTCATCAACAAGGGGCACATCGCCCGGGCCGCCCTGGAAGCCGCCGCGTACCAGTCACGCGAGGTCATCGAGGCCATGGAGGCCGACAGCGGCGTGCGGCTGACGACGCTGAAGGTCGACGGCGGAATGGTCCTCAACGAGTTGCTGATGCAGTTCCAGTCCGACGTGCTCGGCGTCCCCGTGATCCGGCCCCGGACGATCGAGACCACCGCGCTCGGCGCCGCCTATGCGGCGGGGCTGGCCGTGGGCTTCTGGGAGAACGAGACGGCCATCCGCACCAACTGGGCCGAGGGCAAGCGCTGGGAGCCGCAGATGTCGCCGGGGGACCGGGAGTGGCTGTTCGACCGGTGGCGGCAGGCGGTCACGCGCACGTTCGACTGGGTGCCGACGGGCCAGTAGCCGCAGGCGGCGCGAGTGTCACCAAACGGTCAGTTCCAAGGGCGCGGATCGTGCGTCTTCGTAGCACTCGCCCGCAGGTCCTCCGGCGGGGCTCAGACGAAGTCGGGTGCCTGTTGCATGACCGGTTCCCCCAGGTCTAGGTCGGGGAACCATTCGGCGAGCAGGGCGCGGACCTGCAGGTCGATGTCGACGAGCACCTGCTGGACCTCGGCGCCCGACAGCCCTTCGAGGTGGCTGATGTCGCGCCATTCGTAGCGGTCCTGGCCGTCGATCACAGGCAGGGAGCCGGCCGTGGTGGCGCCCACCACGACCAGTCGGTCCGCGACGGCGAGCATCTCGTCGCTGTACTTCTTGGGGATGTCGGTCAGGTGCACACCGTGAGCCGCGAGGCCGTTGGTGACCTCGTCCAGCACGTGCCCCTTGGGCGCCACACCGGCCGATACGACGTAGACCAGCCCGGGGGCGTAGTAGCGGAAGAGCGCCGCGGCTGCCTGGGAGCGGCCGATGTTGTCCTGACAGACGATGAGGACCTCGGGCTGCGACTTCAGGATCTCGCCGGCCTGGATCTGTTCGGCGCGGACCTGGGTCAGGGCGGCCCGCCCGACGAGCACCGGGAGGTAGGTCTTCACAGAAGCGGTGGCCGCCATCTGGTCGTACAACTCGTCGACGATCGCCGCGAGGCGCTCCCGGGGGATGGCCGCGCCGGTGTGGTTGACCAGGCCGTCGACCACACTGCGCAGCTGCATGTCGACATTGGGCTCTCGCGCGGTTTCACTCACTCCTGCATTGTGCTCAACCGCGGGGGCGACTCGCAACGAATACCGGAAGTCCGGCGCGCCATGCCAGGTAGTACTGGTCACGCTGCATACCCACACTCTCGTACAGCTGCGTCGCACCCGTGGGGTTGGTGGCGTCGCAGTGCAGCGCGGTACCGGTGAATCCCAGACCGGCGTCGCGGTGGAACGCATCGCGCAGCAGGAACTTCGCGACCCCCCTGCCGCGGTACTCGCGCAGCACCCCCAGGGTGGCCACGTAGCCCAGCTGATGGGCCGCGTAGCGGTTGCTTCCGAGGCACACACCCACACAGTCGTCCCCGTCGAACACCAGGCGCCACTGTGTGAGGTCCGCGGTCTCGTCGAGCATGTCCTGCTTGAAGGCGTCGAACGGCCGCGGGTGGAAGTCGTAGTGATCGAGGAAGGATGATTGCACGACCTCGTACACATCGCCCCAGTTCTCCTCGCGCATCCCCCCGACGGTCAGACCGGGGGGTGGCGTCGCGGGTTGGGGTGTGTCGAGGAAGTCCAGCCGCATACGCAGATAGACGCGGTGGGTCTCGTAGCCGGCCTCCCGCAGCGCGGATTCGACGGCGTCATCGCCACGGAAACTCTCCACCTTCAGCGTCGCGCCGAGGGGGACCTCGAAGGTCGCGGCATACGACTGCCCGGCGACCAGCAGGCGGGCGGCGATCTGCTGCCGGTGCCGGGCGTGGGGGGCGATGAACACATCCATGTAGAGGGCGTGGCTGTGGGCGAAGTCCTCGTACGCCAGCGCCACCGCCACCAGTTCCTCGTCATGCCACACCGCCGCGGTGCCTCGTGCGCCGTGCAGCTCGGGTGCACGCAGCGCCCCGAGCGTCTCGGAGTCGTTGCTGTCCGAGCGTCCGAAGAACGCGGTTTCCATCGACGTGACCACGGCGGTCACCTGGGAGAGATGCGCATCCTCCACCGGCGTCACTCGAAGCCCGGAGGGCAGTCCGGTGGTATGCATGGCGAGGTGTGACACGGCTGTCAGGCAACCACAAGCCGGGGCCGGTCGCCAGCAGGTTTCGCCGCCGAGGACCGCATGGGCGAGGATGGGGCTGTGAAACGTGTGCTCCTGCTGGTCGTCGCATTCCTGCTGGCCGGGTGTGCCAGCAGTGCCGGATCGCCGGCGCCGAGCCCGTCGGCACCGTGCGATCCTGGCCCGGCCGGGACCAGGCAGGTCCAGGTCGGCAAGCGGTCGTTCCTGCTGCACGTACCCACCGATTTCCAGAACCCCTCGCCGGCCGTGTTCACGTTCCACGGCCGCGGCTCCAACGCCCAGCAACAGCTACTGCTGACCGGCTTCGATCAGGTCGCCGAGGAGGGTCGCTTCCTCGTGGTCGCGCCGGAGGCCCGTAACGGCCGCTGGGACTTCACCGGAGGCGACGACGACTATCTGCGGGCAGTGGGCGCCGCGGTGCCGTGCATGGATCCCACCCGCGTCTACGCCTCCGGGATGTCGATGGGTTCGGCGATGACGTTCGCGCTCGCATGCGCTCCTGACCGCAAGTTCGCGGCCTTCGGCGGTGTGGCGCTCACGGTGTTCGAGCCGCAGTGCGAGCAGGCACCGCCCGCGCCGATCATCTACTTCCACGGCACCGCCGATGAAGTGGTGCCGTTCCGGGGTGGGCAGCCCGAGGGTGAAGACATCGACCTTCCGGCGGTACCGGTGGCGATGCGGGAATGGGCGCAGCACAACGGCTGCACCTCCGACACCGTCGAACGCCTCGGCAAGGACATCCGGTTGCAGGAGTGGAGCGACTGCACGGCCGATGCCGACGTGGACTACTACCGGGTGCGCGGCGGGGGTCACACGTGGCCGGGTACGGCACCTTTCATCGCCGATGCGATCGAGCAGTCCCTGGGCAAGACCTCACAGACGGTGAACGCGTCGTCACTGATGTGGGAGTTCTTCGAGCAGTACACGCTGTCACCCGCCTGAGCGCGAGTTCGACCCCGGGAAACACCCGCCGCCGCTGTGTCACAGTTGAGGGGATCCTCGTCCAGACAGGAGTGGCACATGCTCGAATTCGCATCCTCCAACTGCCGGGCGGTGAACGCCGAACGAGCCGTGCTTGAAGCCCTGGAGTTGGCCTACGGTGTACCGGATCCCGAGGTGGACCTTATCCTGATCAACGCCGCCGTGGGCCACGACTTGCAGACCCTGTCGCGTGTGGCGATGCGGCAGTGCCCGGATGCCCGCGTGCTGGCCGCGTCCTGCGCCGGTGTGGTGGGACCGCAGGGCCCGGGGGAGTCATTGCACGACATCGGACTCATCGGCGTGCGCGGCTCGGAGTTCACCGTGGCGCAGGTGGATGGGCTGTTCGGGGCCACGTCGTTCGAGATGGGTGCGGCGCTCGGTGAGCAACTGGCGAGCACTCCACAGCCGGTCAGCATGGTCTACCTGCTCGCCTCCGGCATCGACATCGCCAACGACCGGGTGATCGAGGGTATCGAGTCGGTGCTGGGTCCGGACGTGGTGATATTCGGGGCCACCTCCAGCGACCAGATGCAGGGAGTGGCGACGTATCAGGCGATCGACGGTGAGTCCTACCAGCACGCGGCCTTCGCCGTGGGGTTCTGGGATCCCACCCTGCGGGTCGACACGCAAGCGACGCACGGGTTCATCGCCGTCGGCGAGCCCATGGTCGTGACCGCTGCGGAGGGCAACCGGATCATCGAGCTCGACGGCAAGCCCGCGTGGCCGACGTACCTCGAGCGGATGGGCCTGTCACCGGACGCCACGGAGGGCGACACCATCCCGATCGGCGCGCTGGCCGAGGAGTTGTCACCCGAACTCGCCGCGGAGTACGGGAACGCGCACATCCTGCGGGTGGTGACGCACCACACGGACGACGGCGAGATCATCTACGCCACCGAGGTTCCGGTGGGCACCAGACTCTGGCTCACCGTGCGCGACGAGGAGCGCATCTTCGCGGACATGGACCGGATGATGCAGTCGATGGAGAAGCGATATCCGGACAGCAAGCCGGTCGCCGTGTTCCAGGCCGACTGCCTTGCGCGTGGGCGACGGCTCTTCGACAGGGTGATGAAGGAGGAACTGGTCCACCGCATGCAACAGCCCATGGCCACCGACGGTGAACTCCCGGCCTGGTTCGGGATGTACGGCTTCGGCGAGTACGCCCGCCTCGGCGGCACCAACTGCTACCACAACTACACGACGGCCCTGGCCGCCCTGTACCGCGTGGGAGACGACGGCGCATAGGCCGGCACTGCGATGACCGAGGACGTGTCGAGCCCATCGCGCCGGATCGACGCCGGTGCGTACAGCCTGCTCCAGCAGCAGCTGGTCTCGGTGCGTGCCCGCCTCGACCGCCAGGTCAGTCAACTGATCCGGCTCAACCGCGTCTCCGACGAGTTGCTGCATGCGCAGGCCCCAATGGCGCAGTTCTTCGCGGAGGCCATCGTGGACATCCTGGACGTGGCTCTGGGTGCGGTGTGGATCTTCGGTGACGACGGGCAGCCGTCCCAGGTCGCGGCGTTCGGCGTGCCGGACAGCGACGGGTGGGCGCAGGCCGGCATGAGGATCGCAGAGCAGTTGCAGGAATCGAAGGCCGTGCCCTTGCCGGACCCGGTGCGGCAGTACCTGCCTGGCCCGGCCCTCGTCGACCCGATCGTCTGTCGGGCATTCGGGGCCGACAAGCAGGTGAAGGCGCTGCTGCTGGCGTCCAACACGACGTCCATGGCCGGCATGTGCGAACCGACCGCGGAGGAGACCCTCGAGATCCTGACGTTGGTGGCCGAGAAGTTGTCCGCACACATGGCCGTGCTGGCCGACCGCAAGATCATCGCCGAACAGGTTGTGATGCTTCGTGAGTCCGAGGAACGTCTGGGGCTGGTGCTCAAGGGCACCAACGACGGGTGGTGGGACTGGGAACTGACCTCGCACAAGTGCCTGGTGTCGCAGAGGTGGTTGCAGATGCTCGGTCTTGAGGGTGGCGACGTCGAAGTGCTGGACGGCTTCTGGTGGGATCAGGTGCACCCCGAGGACCGCGCGAGCTTCCGTGGAGATCTCGAGGACGCGCTGGCCGGTGACGCCGGGGGCCTCGAGGCGGAGATCCGGATGCGGCATCAGGACGGCACCTACGTCCCGGTCCTCCTGCGCGGGACGATCACGCGCGCCGCCGGGGGTGAGCCGGTCCGCTTCACCGGCTCCATCTTCGACCTGTCCGAGCGGCATCGCCAGGAGAACCAGGTCCGGCGCCTGGCCTTCTTCGATCCCCTCACGGATCTGCCCAACCGGCGCATGCTCATCAGCCGCATCGAAGACACGCTGCGCGTCAACAGCCAGACCGGTGCGATCGCGGCGGTGCTGATGCTCGACCTCGATCGGTTCAAGACACTCAACGACACCCACGGGCACGCCGCCGGTGACCAACTCCTGCGGATCGCGGCCCACCGCCTGCATGCGGAGGTGCGCGACGCCGACACTGTCGCCAGGCTGTCCGGTGACGAGTTCGTCGCGTTGCTGCCCGCCGCCGGTGACGACGTGCCCGGGGCCATCCGGTCCGCCGAACTGGTCGCCGAACGTCTCCAGCAGGCGCTCAACCGGCCCTTCGAGCTCGATGCGGGGACCATGCATCTGAGTACCAGCATCGGGATCGCGCTGGCTGCCGGTTCGACGGCGACCGTGGACGACGTGCTGAAGCAGGCCGATGTCGCGATGTACGAGGCCAAGGCCGCCGGGCGCAACGCAGTGAGGGTGTTCAAGCTGGCCATGCAGATGCAGCTGGAGGAGAGGGCCAGGTTCGACGCGAGGCTGCGGGAGGGTTTCGCGGCCGGGGAGCTCGAGGTGCACTACCAGCCGCAGGTCGACGCGGAAGGGCGGTTGTGCGGGACCGAGGCGCTGCTGCGGTGGTTCCCGCCGGAGCTCGGTCCGGTGGCCCCCACCGAGATCATCACAGCGGCAGAGGACAGTGGATTCATCCACGAACTCGGCCAGTGGGCACTGGAGACCGTGTGCCGGCAGGCCGCCCTTTGGGGGTCGGGTCCGGATTCTCGGATCGCCGTGAACCTGAGTTCCGCGGAGTTCCTCCATCCCGATTTCCCGGAACGGGTGCTCGCGGTCCTGGAACGCACCGGGGTGTCCGGCAAGGCCATCCGACTGGAGATCACCGAGGCCACAGTCGTCAGCGACGTGGAGTTCGCCGCCAGCCGCATGGAGACCTTGATGGCACACGGCATCGAGTTCTCCGCGGATGACTTCGGCACTGGGTACTCGTCCTTGACGTACCTGCGGGGGCTGCCCTTCTCGGAGGTGAAGATCGACCGTAGTTATGCCGCGCGACTGCCCACCGATGCTCAGGACGTGGCGATCGTGCAGGCCATCATGGCGCTGTGCCAGACGCTCGGTCTGCGCATCGTCGCCGAAGGCGTGGAGACCTCGGCACAGCTGGAAGCCCTCGCGAAGTACGGCGGTGAGGTGTTCCAGGGGCACCTGTTCGGGGGCCCGCAGCCGCCACCGACTCGCCCTGAGGACCTCGTCCAACGCCGGCGCTCGGTCTAGAAGCGCCAGACCTCCACAGCGAGAGCGGCGGGCACGCCGACCGAACTCCCGGTCTGCTCCAGGAACGCCCGCAGGAACTCCGGGTCGGCCATGGGGTGCTCGCCGAGGCCGTCGAGGTATGCCCGGTGCTCGGACAGCGACGCCACCGCCCGGTCGACACCGGCGGAGACGTCGAGCGCGTGGGTCGCCTCGGGTGAACCCGCCACCAGGGCGAGGTCGACGTGGTGGGGTTCGGTCCCCGGGAAGATCCACCGGTTCCCGGCATCGGCGATCGCATCGAGTGCCGCTTCGCCCACGATCCGGTGGTCGGCGCTGTTGCGGGCGTGTGGGCCCCAACTCTCCCGGTGGTTGAAGAGCAGGACGGTGTCCGGGGTGTGCCGCCGGATCGCGTGCGCGAACTCGCGGCGCAGGCCCATGCGGTCGTGGATCGTGCCGTCGGGGTGGGCGAGGAACTCCACGACCCCCACGCCCACGACGTCGGCGCTGCGGATCTGTTCCGCCTCGCGGACCACAGCCGCCTGTTCCGGGTCCATGCCGTCGATGCCCGCCTCGCCGCGGGTGGCCAGCAGGTAGCGACAGTCCGCACCGGCAGCCGTCCACATGGCCACCGCGGCTGCCGCACCGTACTCGATGTCGTCGGGGTGCGCGACGATCGCCAGCGCCCGCCGGGGCGTGTGTTCCAGCAGTTCCATTTACTGCTGTGGCTTCGACTGGAAGGCGGAGGCGAAGTTCTCCAGGGCGCCGGTCAGTTCGGCCGGGACGACCCACACCTTGTTCGACTCCCCCTTGGCGATCTCCGGCAGTGCCTGCAGGTACTGGTAGGCGAGCAACTTGGGATCGGGGTCGGCCTGGTGGATTGCGTCGAACACCTTCTGCACCGCCTGCGCCTCACCCTCGGCGCGCAGGATCGCCGACTGCTTGTCACCCTCTGCACGAAGCACAGTGGCCTCCCGCTCGCCCTGCGCAGTCAGGATCTGGGACTGCTTGATGCCCTCGGCCGTGAGGATGGCCGCCCGGCGATCGCGCTCGGCGCGCATCTGCTTCTCCATCGACTCCTGCACGCTCGGCGGCGGGTCGATGGCCTTGAGTTCGACGCGGTTCACGCGGATCCCCCACTTCCCGGTTGCCTCGTCGAGGACCCCGCGGAGTTGGCTGTTGATCTGGTCGCGTGAGGTCAGTGTGGCTTCGAGGTCCATGCTGCCGACGACGTTGCGCAGGGTCGTGACCGTCAACTGCTCGACGCCCCAGATGTAGTTCTGGATCTCGTAGGTCGCGGCCTTCGGGTCGGTGACCTGGAAGTAGATGACCGAGTCGATGCTGACCACCAAGTTGTCCTCGGTGATCACCGGCTGCGGCTGGAAGCTCACCACCTGCTCACGAAGGTCGAGCCGGGAGGTGATGCGGTCGACGAACGGAACCAGGATGTGCAGCCCGGCGCCGAGGGTGCGGCTGTACCGACCCAGGCGCTCGACCACACAGGCCTGCGCCTGCGGGACGATCCGGACCGTCTTGGCGATGACGATGATGACGAACAACAGGACGAGCAGTACGACGACTGCACTGGCGATGGCTGCGGTCATGTCTTCTCCTCAGTAGGGCCGGATGATCGCGGTGGCACCGCGGATTTCGACGACGGTTCCGGTGGCACCGGTGTCGATGGGGTCCCAGGCGTCTTCGAGTTGGGCCGACCAGATCTCGCCGTTGAGCTTGACCCGTCCGCTCTGCGCGGTCACCGTCTCGAGCACGGTGACCTGCTGGCCAATCAGCGCGTCCACCCCGGTCAGGGCGGTCGGTCCGGTCTTGAGGTGGCGCAGTGCGATCGGGCGGACCGCGAAGATCCCCAGCACGGCCACCCCGACGGCGGCGCCGGCCTGCACGATCAGTGGCGCACCCAGGGCAGCGGCACCCGCGCCCGCAAGCGCACCCGCGGCGAGCATGATGAGCACGAAGTCGAGGCTCATGACCTCGAGAATCCCGAACACCACCGCCGCGATGAGCCAGAAGATCGCTGCTGACACTGTGCCTCCTCCGTCCAGCCTATGCGCTCGACTGCCGGAGGGGAAACAGCGTGATTGCCGTGGAGGCGCCCCCACAATTGGGCCGGAAATGCCGAGAGGCCCGGAAACCGACCTCTTTCGATGCCCGGAGTGCCTGGTTTGCACCCTTCTGAGAGGGCGGGCAGCCCGGAAACCCACCTTTGTCGCCCAGTTGTGGGGAGGCTAGCCTGAGCCCGATGGACGTCTACGTGCCCGGTCGGGCGATGCGCAATCCCCACCTGCAGACCACACGCAGTCGGCTGCTGCCCCTTCGTGTCCATCTGCCCGAGCCGGAACTCGTCCTGGTGGATATGCCGGACGGCTCCGGAGACCGCCTTGCCGTGCTGCTGCACGAGGGGGATCCGGACAAGCCGCTGGTGCTGGTGGTGCACGGTCTGGGCGGAAGCGCGGAGTCCGACTACGTCCGCTACGTGACCGCCGGCCTGCTCGACGCCGGTTTCCCGGTGGGGCGGATCGATCTGCGCGGAGCCGGCACCGGCGAGTACGCCGTCGGGATGTACCACGGCGGCAAGACCGAGGACGTGCGAGCGGTCATCGAGCACTTCGACCGCCCGGTGGCCCTGGTCGGCTTCTCCTTGGGCGGGAACCTGAGTATCAAACTCCTGGGCGAACACCCGGATGCTGTCGTGGCCGGCGTGGCGGTCTCGGCTCCACTCGACCTCGCGGTCAGCGTCGAGCACCTGCACCACATGGCCGGGGGACTCTACGAGCGCTTCTTGGTGCACCGCCTGCGCAAGGAGGCATTGCGGGCAGGCGCGCGCTACACCCCCGAGGAACGCGCGGGCATCATCGCCGCCAAGGGCCTCGTGGAGTTCGACAACGCGCTGACCGCACCGCGCCACGGGTGGCGCGACGCCGCCGAGTACTACGCGGTCAATTCCAGCATCGGGTACCTGGACAAGGTCGAGGTCCCGCTGCTGCTCGTGCACTCCAGGGACGACCCGATGGTGCCCTTCGGCCCGTACCTGTCGGTGGACTGGGATGCGCTGCCCACCACTGAACTGGTGCTCACCGACCACGGCGGGCACGTGGGGTTCCACAGCCGTGGGCGAGCGCCCTACTACGTCGGCTTGGCCGTCGACTTCCTGCGGAAGGTCGAGGGCTAGCGCGTCTCGAGGTCGAGCCGGATGTGGGAGATCATGGACCGCAGGGCGGTGTGGGCGTTGAGCAGGTCCTCGCCCCAGCTCGACAGGTAGGCGTATTGCCACCACCACAGGGCCTCGATCGGCCGCCCGGCGGCGTAGTGGCCGAAACCGTGGTTGAGGTCGGTGACGATGCTGGACAGGTCGTCGGACAGCGACGACTCCACGATCTCCGGCGCCGGGAAGTACGGGTCGTCGATGGTGTTGTACCTGTCGGCGTGGCTGAAGACTTCGGCAAGGCGCAGCCGCAGGTCGTCGACCTCGGGTTCTCCGCCTGTGTCCGGCTCGTAGCGGCCCTCCGGGACGACGTCGGTGAGCGCGCCGAGCCGTGCCCCGTGCGCGGCCAGCTGCGAGGTGTGGATGAGCAGCAGTGCGATGGCACTGTCGCCGAGGCCGCCGGCGGCGACCCGTTCGACGGCGATGACGAACTCCTGCACCGCTACTGCCATCTCGTCGGCGAGATCCAGAGCCGTCGAGTCCACCGGGGTGGGGGCAGCCGTCACCGACACCTCGTCACCTGGCAAGTCACGCATCGATCCTCCTGCGTCCCGCGAACGCCCTTCCGAGCGTCACCTCATCAGCCAACTCCAGGTCACCGCCCATCGGCAACCCACTGGCCAAACGTGTCACAGCCACGCCGATCGTGGCCAACTGCCGGCCCAAGTATGCGGCGGTCGCCTCGCCCTCGGTGTTCGGGTCGGTTGCCAGAATGACCTCCTGCACCGTGCCGTCCGCAAGGCGCCCGAAGAGCTCTCTTATGTGCAACTGGTCCGGGCCGATGCCGCGCATGGGGTCCAGCACGCCACCGAGCACGTGGTAGCGCCCCGTGAACTCGCGCGTGCGCTCGATCGCGATGACATCCTTCGGTTCCTCGACGACGCACAGGACCGCGGGATCGCGGGTCTCGTCACGGCACACGCGGCACAGCTGCCCTTCGGCGGTGTTGAAGCACACCTCGCACACCGACAGCCGGTCCTTCACCGCCAGCAGCGCCACGGCGAGGGCCTCGACGTCCTCCCGGTCCGCCTCGAGCAGGTGGTAGGCGATGCGCTGGGCTCCCTTGGGGCCCACGGCCGGCAGTCGCACGAGCTGGTCGATCAGGTCCTGCAGGACGCCTTCATACGAGGTCTGGTACATGGATCACTCCGCGTCGAACTCGGCGATCTTGCGCCCACCGAGCTCGCGCTGCAGCAGTTCCAGGCCGGTCTCCGCGGTGGCCTCCACGGACTCGTCATCCTCGCTGGGTGTGTCCTCGACGTCCTCGACCACGGGTTCGGCGGCGGGTCGCGTGGGGGCGGGTTGATCCCCCAGGGTCATCTCAACGGTCAGGTCGAGCTTGAGTTCGTCGAGGATGGCCTGTCGCACGCGCTCGGCGTGCCCACCCTGCGCGAATGCGGCCACCGCTCCGGCGTTGGTCTGGCTCAGGGTCAGGATCGAGTTCGACAGCGACACCGGGCGGCAGTCGCGCACCAACAGGTGCGCGACGCGGCTGTTGGCCTGCACCCGGTCCAGAACGCGCGGCCACAGGGCGAGGACCTTGTCCAGCGGTACGTCGGAGGTCGCAGCGGGCGCCGGTGTGGTGGGTCTGGGCTCGCTGGACGGCGGCGGCGCGTTCAAGGACGGCGACGGCGGTGGACCGGGGGGCCTGCGACCACCGGCGGGCGCAGGCTTGCTCGGGGGTTTCGCGACCGGCGGCGGCGGCGTGGACGGTGCCGGTGGTTCGGGCCGAGGGGACGGCGCGGGGGTCTCGACGGGCGAGGCCGCAGCGCGTCCTGCCACGGTCTCCATCCGCCGCTCCAGCCGGTCGAGCCGGGCGAGCATGTCGAGAGAGTCCGTGGCGCCCACCGGCAGACAGACCTCCGACATGAGCAGTTCGAGGTGCAGTCGCGGCGCGGTGGCCCCTCGCAGTTCGCTGAGGGCGTCCGACAGCGCATCGGCGACGCGGTTGAGTTCGGCGCGCCCGAAACCCTGGGCCATCTCCGCGAGTTCGGGCAGGCGGTCATCTGGGAGATCTACGAGCTGGGAGGCCTTGTCGACGCCGAGCACGTGCAGCACGAGCAGATCCCGGAAGCGCTCGAGGAGGTCGGTGACGAACCGGCGCGGATCGTGACCGGAATCGACCACGTCCCCGATACGCACGAAGAGCCGGGCCACGTCCCCCGCCGCGATCGCCGCGGTCACGTCGTCCAGCAGGCTCGCGTCGGTGACTCCGAGCTGCTGCACCGCGGTCGCGTAGGTGAGCCCGTCGGGCCCCGTGCCGGACACCAACTGCCCGAGGATGGACATCGCGTCGCGCACCGACCCCTCGCCGGCGCGGGCCACCAGAGCCAGCGCGGCCGGCTCGGCAGGGACCCCCTCCGACTCACACACGGCCGCGAGGTGGTTGGCCAGCGTCCGGGTGGGGACCAGCCGGAAGGCGTAGTGGTGCGTGCGCGAGCGGATGGTGCCGATGATCTTGTCGGGTTCGGTGGTCGCGAACACGAACCGCACATGCTCGGGCGGCTCCTCGATCAGTTTCAGCAGGGCGTTCGCCGCTCCCGGTCCGAGTTGGTGCGCCTCGTCGATGATGTAGATCTTGTAGCGGCTCTGGGCCGGGACGAACATCGCGCGTTCGCGCAGCTCGCGGGCGTCGTCGACCAGGCCGTGTGTGGCCGCGTCCATCTCGATGACGTCGAGGCTTCCGGGACCCATGGGGGCCAGGGCGATGCACGACTCGCACTCCTCGCACGGCTGCGACGTGGGGCCCTTCTCGCAGTTCAGCGAGCGGGCCAGGATGCGCGCGCTCGAGGTCTTCCCGCAGCCGCGTGGCCCGGAGAACAGATACGCGTGGTGGACCCGGTCGGAGTCGATGGCCCGCTTCAGCGGCTCGGTGACGTGCTCCTGCCCGATGACGTCGTCGAAACGTCCCGGTCGGTACTTGCGGTAGAGGGCGAGGGCCACTGCCCCAGCCTAAGCGCAGGGTCCGACCTGCGGTGAGGACTCCACCCAAGCGGGCACTTATGTGCAGACTGTCCCCATGGCGCAACCGAGTACGCAGTGGTCCGAGGTCGTGGGTGACGACGAGCAGCAGCGGCATGAGGACTTCGCGCGGGTGATCACCGGGCTGCAGTCCCGGACCAACGAGCGCAAGGGTCCCGGCCGGGCCTTCCACCGCAAACCCGTGGCGGCGCTCACCGGGCGCATCACCGTGCCTGGGGGTCTGCCGGAGTACGCGGCGCAGGGCCTGTTCGCCCAACCCGGCGAGTACGACGTCGTGATCCGGATGTCCAACGGGTCGGTGGTGCCGCAGCCGGACCCTGTGCCCGACATCCGGGGCTTCGCGTTCTCAGTGCGTGGCCTCGATGCGCCCGGAGCGCTGGGGGGCACGACGGATCGGCAGGACTTCCTGCTCATCAACTGGCCGGCGTTCGGCTTCCGGGACTCCCGGGATTTCGCCGAACTCGTGCCGGCGGCCGCGCGCGGCCAGAAGGCGCTTGCCCAGCACCTCATTTCGAAACACGGGGTCCTTGGCGGGCCGGTCGAGATGCTGAAGCAGGCGGCAGGGATGGCCCGGCCCTTCAGCGGCTTCGCCACCTCCGACTTCCACAGTTGCGTTCCGGTCGCGTGGGGTCCCTACGCCGCACATGTCCATGTGAGCCCGATCGGCGCGAGCCGGAACCTTCTGGCGTGGCGGGACTGGGGTGCCGATGTGCGCGCCCGACTGCAGGACGGGCCCCTGCGATGGCACGTGGAGGCGCAGTTCTACACCGATCCGGAGGCCACGCCGATCGAGGACGGGCGCGCGCCGTGGCGTTCGGCGAAGGAGACGGTGGCGGTGATGGAGGCCGATGCGCTTGCCGACGCAGACGCCGTGGAGGCCGACCACTTCGACCCCTGGGCGGGTTTGGTCGAGCACCGTCCGCTCGGAGAGATCATGCGTGCCCGCAAGGCCGCGTACTTCCCCAGCGTCCAGAACCGGACATGAAGGGACCCCTCGCACACCCGACAGAGCACGCTTACCCTTGCTGCCTTCCGGCCCTGGGGGGGTTGGGCATGATGCCGCCGCACGAGGGGTCCCTCCCAGGATACGCACACGGGCCTACCCGTACCATCGTCGGTGGAGGATTCGCCTAGAGGCCTATGGCGCTCGCTTGGAAAGCGGGTTGGGTTAACAGCCCTCGCGGGTTCGAATCCCGCATCCTCCGCCACACGCAAGGGCCCCGTCCGAACACGTTCGGACGGGGCCCTTTTCGTGTGGCGGGGTCTTGCCACGGATTCGGCGAAGGCGCCCGCAGGCCCCGCCCCGCCGTGGGGGCAGATTGCGTTTCGGGCCAGTAGGTGGTCGTGTCTGCAATTTGCTCCGGTGGGCGTTGTCGCCGCTCGTCCCGCCCCACTCCGATTGTGACGAAGTTGGTCCCGGCCGGGGGTCGGTTGTGACGACGTTGCGGGGTGTGCGGCGGCTGAACCCCGCACCATCGCCACAAACGCGCGTTGGGACCCGACAACAACGTCACAAAGGCGGGGTCGGGGGGTCACAAAGGCGGGGTCGGGCGGTCACAAGAGCCGGTCGGGGGGTCACAAAGGCGGGGTCGGGGGGCGCCGGGGCCCCGGGCCCCAAAGCCCCGGGCCCCGCGCGACCCCTACTTCCCGACGCTGACTGCCTGCTGGAACGTCGGGCGGTTCTGGAACGGGTACACGTTCGGCGAGGTGACGCCGGCGGTGACCCGTGCGCGGTTCGCGTTCCAGCACGACGGCTGCGGATCGGTGGCGCACGCGCCGAAGCCGTACAACTGCTCCGGGGTGACCGCGAGCGCCTGCTTCAGCGCATCCTGCATGGCAGTCGCACATGCCGCCGCGTCGCCGTTGCCGCAGAACGTCACCGGGAATCCGCCGGGTACGTCGGCACCGGACTGCAGCCGCTGCAGGTCCTGAAGGCTGTAGCCCCACCACCCGTCGGCGAAGCCCGGCGCACTCGGCCGGCTCGTGACCGCACCGAACGAGATCATCTTCTGGATCTCAGCGAACGCCTCATCGCCGAGGCCCGACTGGAACTGCGCGGCCACCAATTTCGGCCACCAGGCGTCGAGGATCTGGATCGCCTCGTTGTGTTCGTACACCCCGTCCTTGTCCAGGTCGCGCCGGTGACCGCCATCGGCCATCCATGCCTTCAACTTGTCCACGGCAGCCGCAACGTCCGGGTCGGCGGGCACGCCCATCACCTCGAAGACCTTCGGCAGCAGTTTGTCAGCGCGGATGTCCTGCGTGGCTGACTCCTCCATGGCCGAAACGACCTGCGACAGCGTGGCCTCCTTGCCGCCACTGACCGCCGCCTGCAGCTTCTCCTCGATCAGGTTGGAGCGGTAGAACGGCCCGTAGCCCCACTGCTCATCGGCAGCCGCCCAGTCCTTGGCCGGCTTGTTGTTCCACGAGACCATCACATCCTGGTTCTTGGTCTTCGGGTGCTTGTCGAAGGCCAGCAGATCGCTGGTGTAGTTCTTCGCGTCGAAGCCCTGCCAGTCGTACTTGCCGGTCCCGAGCACCGGGAAGTCCGGCGAGGTCCCCTTGGCGCGCTTGGGGTAGGCGCCGGACAGGTAGTAGGCCGTGTGCTTGTCGTTCAGGAAGGCCCAGTTGAACGTGAACTGGATCTTCGAGGCCGACTTGTGGAACTTCTTCGGCGAACTCATCTGGTCCGGCTGGTTGAAGCGCCGGAAGCCCACGATCGAGTCGGCCTCGTGCAGGTAGGTCGTCCGCGAGGTGACGTAGGCGACCTTCTTGCCGTTGGAGGTGCCGTAGTGGGTCACAAGGCCGTGCACGGTGCGGTACACCTTCAGCTTGGCCTTGCCGGCCGCGGTCTTGTCGATGGCGTTGGGCTTCCACGACAGGTCGCGGACGAGCTTCTCCATCTTCAGGCACTTGCCCTTGTACTTGTACTTGTACTTGCTCCCGCCGCAGAGCACCTCGGCGAAGGTGTCCACGTTGTCCGAGCCGGCGGACGTCGCGCTCCAGGCGTAGTCACGCCCACGGCCCAACTGGACGTACATGCTCACGCCAGGGAACGCGGCGCCGCGGGCGTCGATCCCCGGGCCGTGCAGTTCGAGTTCCATGAGCACCTGCGGCAGGTAGTAGCCGACCTGCGGACCGAGCACGCCGAGCGGCCGCCCGGTCGCCGACTTGTCCGCGGAGATGAGCTCCCAGTTGGAGTGGTGCCCGTCGAGTTGCTCCTGCTGCAGGGCCTCACCGACCGACACGGAATCGTCAGCGGCAGCCAGGGCGGAGGCGGACGAGCCACCGGAGATCACGTTCCACGGCGTGACGGTGGTTCCCGCATCCGGAAGGGCCAAGCCCTTGGTCGAGAAGGCGTCGCCGGCCTGGTACGGGAAGCTCCCGGGGATCGTGGTGGGCGCGCTGGGGTTGTTCTTGGAACGGAAACCGGTCCAGATGGCCCGACCCTGCTCCACCCCGAAGCGGGCCTCGAGCGCGCGCAGGATCTCCGCGGCCGTGACTTCCGCGCCACCGCCGCGGCCGAAGATGCCGCCGAACAGAGTGGCCACCGCCATCACGTCGGTGGGCCCCCAGTTCTTCAGCTTCTGGCCCACCGCGGCGTACTCACCGGGCAGGAGGGCGTCGTCGTTTCGGGCGGCCTTGATGTAGGCGTTGATCCCGTCGACGTAGGCGTTCACGTCCTTGCGCAGCTTCTTCCACTCCTTGAGGCTGCCCTGCGCCGGTGCCTTGAGCATCTTCTTCAGGTCTGCCTCGGTGTAGGCGTTGTTCTGCCACTGGTTGGCGTCGGCGTTGAGGTTCGCGCCGCCCAGGAAGTTCGTGAGATCCGCGCGCCCGGTGTGCCGCAGCACGTCCATGAGGAACAGACGGTCGTTGGCCGAGACGTACCCGGCGCCGAACATGGTGTCGCTACGGGTCTTGCCGTAGACCCGCGGGACGCCGTACTGCTTGTCGCGCATGATCGTCACACCTTTGCGCGGCTTCACGACGCCGGTGCGGTCCTTCTTCTCCACGCCGAAGGTGGCGTCCTTGTAGTAGTCCTTCACCTGCTCGTCTGTCAGCGTCGGCGAGGCGTAGAGCAGGCCGTCGTAGAGCGGTTGCTGGTCGGCCCAGTGTTTCGGCAGCGAGCCGTTCGCCCGGAACTGCAGGATCTGGCCGAGCGTGTCGAGGCCGTTCTGCCCGGGAGGCAGGACGTTGCGGAATCCTCCGGCATCGTTCTTGCCGTAGGTCCCCGGGCCGTCGGCATGAACCGGTGCCGCGACTGCCAGGGATGCGAGAACGGCCATCGGTACGGCCATGAGAGAACGACGCATGTGCAACCTCCTGAGGTGGTCACACTCTAGGCGAGGGGTCGCATCACGCGTGGGGTGTTGTGCGGAAATCGGCCGTTCAGCCGCCCGCCTCACCAGGAGCCGCCGCCACCGCCTCCGGAACCCCCGCCACCTCCACCGCCACCCCCGCCTCCACTGCTGGACGAGGAGCGCTGGGTGGCCTGGTAGGCGGCGACCGCGGAGGCCTCGACGGCGGCCACCCCGGTGCTCATCGCCCACATCCGGGACGTCGTCGTAGGGGACGTGTAGAACGTCGACGTGCCGGCCATCGCGCTGGCCTCGGGGCTGCCTGGCGGCGGGGTACACGATTCGGCCCATTCGTCGGCGCAGTCGAACGCCACCGCCCACGGCAGGTACTCGTCGAAGTGGCGAACGCGTGCGGCGTAGTCGAAGCGTTCCGTCGAGGCCGGTGTGGACAGGACCTGCTTGAAACCGGCGGTGGCATCGCGCACCGCCGATCCGCGATCGGTGAGCCGGGTCGTGTCGCGGCGGTTGATCAGCAGGCTGGCCGCGGCGGCCACGAGCAGCAGCGTCGCCACCACCAGGCCGCTGGTCATCCAGATCAGCGTGCTGAAGCCGCCGATGATGGCCAGGTACGCGAAGAACAGCGCCCAGCCCGACCCGCCGACGCGCGTGGCGTAGCCGTCACGGATGACCTTGTCGTCGGTCTGTCCTGTGATGTCGCCGTCGAGTGCCGACAGCACCTTGCCGTCCTCGACGCTGCTCTTGGAGATGAATCGTTGCGATCCCGGCGCGATCAGTCCCAGCCGTGTCAGCGCCTCCGGGAACCCCATCAGGTCGGGAACCGGGGCCGTCGTGCGGGTGAGTTTGATCCAGGCCGGCCCGTCGTCGGAGGTGGCGGTCTGCTGTTCGGAGGTGAAGTCCACGACGCCATGGGCCACGAGGTTCAGCAGCACCGTGGGCACACCTTTGCCCGTGGGCGCCTCGTCGAGGGTCCAGGCGCAGGTGAGCGGATCCGGCCCGGGAGGTTCGAAGCGCGGGCTGATCGCCGGGCGGCGTTCCCGGGAGCGGGCGAACGTCAGACCTGTCAGGGCCAGCGACAGGCCCACGAATCCCAGGGTCCCGAACAGGACCACGTTCTGCCAGAACGTGCGCTGCAACCCGGGCGCGTTCTCCGCGAAGAAGGCCTTCATGGTCACGGGGGTGTACGCAGGCAGGTCCTGCATCTCGATCGCATATCCCCCGTCGATGTCGTCGATCTGGCACGGAACACTCGCCTCGCAGGCCGGAGGTTCCACGGTCGGGGGCATCTGCGTCTTCACCTGCACAGCGCGCATGGGCATCGCCCAGCCGGATCCGACCACGTCCCAGTACCACTGGGAGGCGGCGCCTTCCGGTCCTTCTTTGGGCTTGGTGATCGCGTTGTCGGTTGCCGAGACGATGCGGTACCGCTGGGTTCCCGGCTCGAAGGTGCGGTACGGCGACCCGATGCGGATGGTCATCGTCCCGCCGCCGTTCTGAGTCACCTCATAGGGCTCGGGGATCCAGTTGCCGCCCTCCTTGCGGTCGACCTTCAGCACGTCGACGGGGTGCTGGACGTTGCTGTACTGGGCGTCCTGGGTGTCGAAGATCCGGTAGATGCCGTGCTTGCCGTACTGCGTGAATTCGACGTCGAGTAGCTCCGTGGAGGTGAGCGCGCCGTCCGCGGTGAGCTCGAATTCCACGGCGTAGTTGTCCAGGATGGAGGTGTCGGTGACCTGTTCCCCGCCGCCTCCGAAGGCGGTCTTCAGAGGTACCGGATAGACTCCGCGCCACCCGGCGACCACTGCGGCGAGCAGCAAGAGGACCAGGAACAACCGGAACTTCGGGATCCGCATGGCGCTACCCTGCCCTCGTGACCTTCGTGGTGATTGCGATCGTAGTCGTGCTCGTCGTGTTCGGCGTGGTTCTGTACAACCGCCTCATACGTCTACGGAACAAGGTCGAGGAGGCGTGGGCACAGATCGACGTGCAGCTGCAGCGCCGTCACGACCTGATCCCGAACCTGGTCAACACGGTCAAGGGCTACGCCGCGCACGAGAAGTCCACCCTCGAGGAGGTCACGGCCGCGCGCGCCGCGGCGGTCTCCGCGCAGGGTGCGGCTGCTGCCGGGAAGTCCGAGGAGGCACTGACGGCGGCGCTGAGCCGGCTGTTCGCCGTCGCCGAGAGCTACCCTGACCTCAAGGCCGACCAGAACTTCCGGCACCTGCAGGAGGAACTGTCCGACACGGAGGACAAGGTGGCTTTCGCCCGGCAGTACTACAACGACAACGTGCGCGAGTGGAACACCCGCATCGCCTCGGTCCCGGACAACCTGGTGGCAGGGCTGATGCGCGCCCAGAAGGCGGAGTACTTCGAACTCGAGGGTGGCGCAGGGGCCGCTCCCCAGGTGAGTTTCTGACCCATGCCCGACTGGGTCGAGCACGTCGTCTGGTGGCAGGTCTACCCGCTGGGCTTCGTGGACGCGCCCGTTGCGGCTCAGCCCGAGGTCGTCCACCGGCTACCCCGGTTGCAGAACTGGCTGGACTACCTGATCGAACTCGGTGCCTCCGGCCTGGCGCTGGGCCCGATCTTCGCCTCGGCGAGTCACGGGTACGACACCGTCGACCACTTCCGGATCGATCCCCGCCTCGGCGACGAGCAGGACTTCCGCGAGCTGGTCGGGGCCGCCCATGCGCGAGGTATCAGGGTCCTTCTCGACGGGGTCTTCAACCACGTGGGCCTGGACTTCCCGATGTTCGTCGAGGGCCGTGCCGAATGGTTCCACCTCTACCCGGGTGGGGAGTACGAACACTTCGAGGGTCATCGAGACCTGGTCACGCTCAATCACGACTCCGAGGTTGTGGTCGATTTCGTGGTCGATGTCATGTGCCACTGGTTGGAGCGCGGGGCCGACGGCTGGCGCCTCGACGCCGCCTATGCGATACCCGCCGGGTTCTGGGCCAGGGTGCTGCCGCGCGTGCGCGAGCGGTTCCCCGATGCCTACATCGTGGGCGAGATGATCCATGGCGACTACAGCGCCTATGTCAGAGAGGCCGGTCTTGATTCGGTGACGCAGTACGAGTTGTGGAAGGCGATCTGGAGCTCGCTGAACGACCGCAACCTCTTCGAACTGGACTGGAATCTGCAGCGGCACAACGAGTTCCTCGACACGTTCGTGCCAATGACCTTCCTGGGCAACCATGACGTGACCCGCATCGCCAGTCAGCTCACCGATGAGCAGCACTACCCGCACGCGCTCGTGCTGCTCATGACGGTGGGCGGGACGCCGTCGATCTACGCCGGGGACGAGCAGGGTTTCCGGGGGGTCAAGCGGGATCGCCCGGGGGGAGACGACGAGGTGCGGCCGGCATTCCCGTATCTGCCCGAGCAGTTGTCGACGCTGGGGGAGCACTGGTTCCACCTTCACCAGGAACTCATCGGATTGCGACGGCGTCACGCGTGGCTGGAACACGCGCGCACCGAGGTGCGGCATCTGACCAATGAGCAGATCGTCTACCGCAGTGCGTTCGGCCAGGATGCGCTGCTGGTGGCGCTCAACCTCGCCGACGGACCGGCGGACCTTCCGATCGGCGGCCGGGTGGTCGCGGGTCACGTGGAGGGCGGCACGGTGGCCCCGCACGGCTGGGTGGTCTGCGAGGAATGACGCCGGGCGCACCCCGAACTGCATGACCCCCGCCCACAGCGTCGTCGACTGCCCGAGGTCGTCTGGGAGACTGGGCCCGTGCGAATCGTCACCTGGAACGTCAACTCCCTGCCCAGCCGGATGCCTCGGATGAGTGTGTGGCTGCAGGTGATGAAGCCCGATGTGTTGTGCCTGCAGGAGACCAAGATCCCCGACGAGCAGTTCCCCTACGCCGAGCTCGGCGATCTGGGTTACGAAGCGGTCCACCGCGGTGACGGCCGCTGGAACGGCGTGGCGATCCTGTCGCGGGTGGGGATCGAGGACGTGGTGACCGATCTGCCGGACGTGCCCGGGTTCCCGGAGGAATCCGGCCCGCCGGAGCCGCGTTTCATCGCGGCCGTGTGCGGCGGGGTGAACGTGGCGTGCGTGTACGTCCCCAACGGGCGCACGCTGGACAACCCGCACTACATGTACAAACTGCGCTGGCTGTCCGCGCTGCACCGCTACGCCGTACAGCCCTCGCACGGTGACCAGCCGTTCGCGATCCTCGGGGACTTCAACGTGGCCCCGCACGACGAGGACGTGTGGGACATGGCCGACTTCGCGGGCAGCACCCATGTGTCGCAGCCTGAGCGCGTGGCGATCGCGCAGTTGGAGGATCTCGGGCTCACCGACTTGCCGCCCACCATCAGCAAGGGTCAGCCATTCACGTTCTGGGACTACCGCGGCGGCAACTTCCACAAAGGCCTCGGGATGCGCATCGACCTGATCCTGGCCAATCCGTCCTTCGCTGCGGCTGTGACGGACACCTTCATCGATCGCGAGGCCCGCAAGACCGGGACGAAGGGGACACCACCGCCGAGTGACCACGCCCCGCTCATCACCGATCTGGACCTGTAGGCGGCGCCCGCCTCTGGTGGGTGCGCCCGTCACGACGTACCGTCGAAGGGTGCGACTGCTGCCGGCCGCCCTCGCCGCCACGACCCTCTCCGCGATACTCGTCGCCCCGGCGCACGCGGACGGGCCCGGTTACAAGTTCTTCAAGTCCGCCGGCAGTCCCACCAAGCCGGGCGCGTACTGGGACCCCTGCACGACGGTGCGCTACGGGATCGACTTCGCGTACGCGCGCAAGCAGGGACTGCGGGCCGCTCGCGAACAGACCCGCTGGCGTTCGGCGGTCAAGGAGGTCGCGGACGCGATGGGCGTGCGCTTCGTCTACGAGGGCCGGATCAACTCCCGCGCGCAGAACGGCGTGCAGCCCCGCACGACGGCGGACGTGGACCTGATCATCACGTACGGGTCGGACTCGAGGCGGGGTCGCTACGGCTACGGCAGGGTGCTGTCAGGACCGGTGGCCGGGATCGCGGGGATCTCGTGGCGTCAGTCCACGTCGGCGGCGCGGGTCGACTACGGGTACGTGATCATCGACGCCAAGGAGGTCGCGCGCAAGACCGACGCGATCACCGAGGCCTTCGATCCCCGGCCCGCGACGAAGCGACCGCCGGACGTCGTGCGTTCGCTGTACATGCACGAGTTCGGTCATGCGGTTGGCCTGTCACATGTGCGTGACAAGAAGCAACTCATGTATCCGCGGCTGCTGCCCGAGCGTGCGGACACCCTCGGGCCCGGTGATCTGCGCGGCCTGCGGAAGCTGGGGAATCAGCGCTGCTTCTAGCGGCGGCCGAGTTCGGTGTTGACCTCCAGGACGGTCTCCTCGTCGACCAGATCCATCGCGTGGGCGAGATCGGCGGCGTGGGCGGCGTCCTTGACCAAGTACAGGGGGATCCCCTCTCCGCGCAGCGCGGTGGCCTTCTTCGCCAACTCTTTGTTGCGCTCGTCCTTGGAGGGGCCCACCCGGCGGATCAGGATGAGCTTGACCCGTCCAGGGAATTCGCGCGCCATCTCCTCGTAGGTCAGCGGGTCGCGCTGACCGCTGTCGCCGATCAGGACGAACGCGGTCTCGGGGTACGACGCGAAGAGCCGGCGGATCGCGACGCGCTTGTGTTCGGCGCCGCTGCGCCGCAGGTATCGCTCCGTCGGGCCCCAGTCGGTGAGGAACATCGGACCCTGCGGGAAGGCACGCAGTTGGATGAACTGCTGGAGCATCTCGTAGAACGCCCAACTGCCCGTGGACACGTAGAAGAAGGCGGGCTCGGGCTTACGGGCGCCGCCGGATCCGGCCACACCGCGTGCGATCCCGCGGTACAGCGAGGACATTCCGCGTACGGCACTGCGGGTGTTCGCGTCGCGCAGCAGGGCCTGCTTCACGGCGGTCAGGCCTTCGGTGAGTCCGCTGACCAGGATGGTGTCGTCGATGTCCGAGATGACCGCGAAGGGCGCTTTGGTCGCCGGCTTGATGACGCGGCCCGTCCCGGAGGCGGACTCACCGTCCTCGATGGGCGTCGTCACCGCGAGCGCATCGTGCCAGCCGGACCGAAGCCGGGGGACGGGCATGGAGAAGTTGGCGAAGCCGCGCGCGTCGGTGACCTCTTTGGCACTGTGCTTGCCGATCCGCAACTCGACCTCGACGCCCACGATCGACAGGGCGCCGTGGCGCCGCAGGTTGGCCTGCATCGTCTCCCAGTACGGGATGCGGCTGTCGCCGGGGAGCTCCGGCGCCTCGATCACCCGCACGCGGACCTTCGCCACCCCGTCGGCGACGAAGCCCCGATAGACGGTCACGTGCATGCCGCGGAAGGCGCCGGACTCCATCTTCTGTTCGCGGCGGCGGCGTGTGAGCTTGCCTTCGATCCCGGCCACCGCGGCCGCGGTCTCCGGACTGCGCAACTTCGCGTTCATGCTCGACGCCACGCGACGGGGGAGATGGGCCACGGTGTTCAGCATGCCAGCCAGGTCACAACTCACGCTCGTACACGAACATCAGAGGACCACCATCGCCTTCAGTGCGCCGGAAGCCCATGCGCTCATAGAGGTGGCGGGCGGCGACGTCGTCCTCGGTGGTGCCCAGATGTATGTAGTCGGCACCGCGCTGCCTCGCCACATCGAGGGCCGCGAGGAGCAGGGCCCTGCCGATGCCTGCGCCGCGGGCGGCCGGGCGCACGTACAACTCGGCCAGGTAGGCCTCGTCGTTGCGGCTCCACAGCGACGGTTGGAAACGCAGCAGCACAAGTCCCACGTCGCCGGCGAGCAGGACCTCCGTGTCGCGGGGTAGCAGTTCCCGGATGCGGGTCGCAAGCTCTGCGGCCGACGGCGTGGGTTCCTCGAACTCGGTGTTGAAATCGTGCAGCAGTTCGCCGATCAGGTCGGCGTCATCGGGGCTGGCGCGTCGGATGTCCATGTCCGCCCAGGTTAGGTCGAACCGTGCCTGTGGGGCATCCGGGAGCCCTTGGCAGGTCGGGGAGCACTTCGGAGGCTCCGAACCGCTCCCAGACCTGCCAAGTGCTCACGGATTGCTGTCCGCGCCCCTGCACGCAACACCCATACCCAAGCCGGTCGCTCTCACCTAGGGTGAGCCCATGAACCTCGCCGACAACTTCGTCACCACCGCCGCGTCCCAGCCGGACCACGTCGCCATCAAGTTCGACGACCTCGAACTCACCTACGCCGCCCTCGATGGCGCGAGCAGCATGGCGGCCGGCTGGCTGGCCGAGCTGGGTGTGGGTCCGGGCGATCGCGTCGGCCTGATGCTTCCGAACATCCCGCAGTTCCCCGTGCTGTACTACGGCATCCTGCGGGCCGGTGCGGTCGTGGTGCCCATGAACCCGCTGTTCAAGTCCCGCGAGGTCGAGTACTATCTCTCCGACTCCGGCGCGAAGGCGATCTTCGCGTGGGACGGGATCGGGGCAGAGGCGCAGCCGGGCGCGGAGGCGGCGGGCGTGCCCTGCGTGCTCGTCGGCGCCGATTTCACCGCCCAGCTGTCCCAGCACGCGCCGGCGCCGGCGGTCGTCGACAGGGCACCGGACGACACGGCGGTGATCCTCTACACCTCGGGTACCACGGGCAAGCCCAAGGGTGCGGAACTGACTCACAGCAACCTACTGAGCAACGTCGACGTCGCCGTGAGCCTGTTCGACGGCAGCTCGGACGACGTGATCTTCGGGGGGCTGCCACTGTTCCACTCGTTCGGCCAGATGTGCGGGCTCAACGCCGCGATGACCTGCGGTGCGACGCTGACGCTGATCCCGCGCTTCGACCCGACGAAGGCTCTCGAGGTGCTGCAGCGCGACAAGGTCACGATCATGCAGGGTGTGCCGACGATGTACGTGGCGTTGGTCCAACACCCGGAGCACAAGGCCTACGACACCTCGACCCTGCGGGTGAGTGTGTCCGGTGGGGCCTCGCTTCCGGTGGAGATCCTGCGCGGGTTCGAGTCGGAGTTCGACGCGATCCTTCTTGAGGGCTACGGGTTGAGTGAGACCAGCCCGATCGCCTCCTTCAACCACGCCGACCGCGAGCGCAAGGCCGGTTCGATCGGGACCCCGATCCGCGACGTCGAGATGCGCCTGATCGACAACGAGTGGAACGACGTGCCCGCCGGCGAGATCGGCGAGATCGCCATCAAGGGCCCGAACGTGATGAAGGGCTATTGGCAGCGCCCGGACGCCACCGCGGAGGCGATCCGCGACGACTAGTTCCGCACCGGGGACCTGGCGAAGGTGGACGAGGACGGCTACTACTTCATCGTCGACCGGGCCAAGGACATGATCATCCGCGGCGGCTACAACGTGTACCCGCGTGAGGTGGAGGAAGTCCTGTACGAGCACCCGGCCGTCGCCGAGGCCGCGGTGGTGGGTGTGCCCGACCCCGAGTACGGCGAGGAGATCGGCGCGGCCATCACACTCAAGCCCGGCGCCACCGCGTCGGCGCAGGAGATCCAGGAGTTCGTCAAGGAGCGGATCGCTGCCTACAAGTACCCGCGCATCGTGTGGTTCCTCGACGAGGGTCTGCCCAAGGGTCCGACCGGCAAGATCCTCAAGCGGGAGATCCACCCACCGGCGTAGGGACGCGTTCGTTCTACCCGAGACTCACCGAACGTCACCATATGGGGCCGAAAGGCAGCGCCGCAGGCTTCGGGCCCACAAACCCCGTCCGTGGGCCTCTACCGTGCGGTCATGGACGCGCACGAGCAGCAGAAGAGCAAGAAGACCGTGTATGCCGTGGCCGTGTTCGTGTTCGCGGTGGGCGGGTTCGTTCTACTGGCGACCGGCGCACCGGCATGGATCGCGGTGGCCTGCGTGGTCATCGCCCTGCTCGTGGGCTGGGTGGCGCTGCGGGCTCAAGCACCGCTCGAGCGCATGCAGATCACCTACGGGCTGGTGGCGGCGGTCTTCGCGATCGCCGCGGTGGTTCTGTACAGCCCGGGGGTATCCGCGTTCATTGCCGGTGCCTGCATCCTCATCGGACTCTTCAACTTCTGGATGGCGCTGAACGTGAAAGACCAGACCTCAACCGCCTAGCACCAGTTCCAGGGGTTCGGTTTCTTCGGGGCTCGGGCAGCACCGCAGATGGATGACAGCACCGAGGCCTGGGTGCTCCATCACGGCACCGCCGTCATCCAGAGGTTGTGTGCAGACAGTGCACAGTCGCGGACACGTGAACCACCCCTGTGCGTCGCCGATCTGCATCGCGCCGTCGAAGCAGGCGAAGTCGGTGCCGCAGGTGCTGCAGATCGGGTCCATCACCACGTGATAAGCGTACGTCCGGGTCAGATGTCACCCGGATGCGCGGGTTCGGTTCGCAATCCGAACAGTCGCCACGGCGGGCTGCAGTCGGGGTGCTCGGGACACCGATCCCAAGTGCATGTTCGGTCTTCGTCGTGCAGTCGCCCCGATCCTGTGCCTGGCACTCGTGAGTCCTTTCGCCGCCTCGACCGCGGCGAGCGCCACGCCTCAGGATCGTGGCCCGCGCCTCG
>WBZV01000167.1_pt1 | contig 45026 bp, 50 predicted proteins | sample 5204221 | NCBI WGS metagenome assembly WBZV01 (sample SAMN12344360, study PRJNA552823) | activated sludge metagenome | biome: Activated sludge suspended growth; feature: Nitrification reactor; material: Wastewater; isolation source: activated sludge from nitrification reactor of wastewater...
TGAAGAAGGGAATCATGGCCTCTTGCTTAAACCGAGTAAGCCTCATATCGCGCAAGCCTCTAAGGCTTGGGGAAGCGTGGGGGTAGGCCATAAATCACCTCCCTCCCCATTTGAGGAGGGCCGGATTATTGAATCGCAAGCTCTCCCTCCTCCTGTTCTGGTAAGCCTGCCAAAATCTGCTGTGACTCCTCCCAAGATGGTTGAAAGCTCGGTCATCCGGCTTTCAACGGAAACCTACGAGAAAGCCAAGAAGGTTGCTCCGGGCTGGGATGTCTACTTCCTGGAACAAGAGTGGCGCGAATGGGTTGCAGATAAGGAAAGACCAAAAGACCCTGATGCTGCTTTCATTGGTTTCTGCAAGCAGAGATTTCAAAAGAAAGGTAGGCCGTAACATTTTGTAATTGTTCGTTATTTTTATAACCATGTAAAGCTATCTAGCTTTACATGGTTATTTATAAAATGCTTTATTTTTCTAAAGTATCTTATTCCCTGCTATGAGCTAGGGATAGATTTCAGAGTCGTCAGAACATTTGTATTCCTATTCAACTCAACACATATGTATTCATGCTTATCAAGCATGCCACCTAGCAAAAACATCAGAGTTCACACGCGGCTGGAAGGCAGGTGTTAGGCATCCTCTTCTCCACTGTATGAGAGATACTCATAGTCCATGACGCTAAGAAAATTGCGCCGCTCTCTAACATTAGCAATTTCCGTATATAGCTCCTCTACTTCGCCTCCGGCATATGGAAAATGTGCGTCGTTCAACAGTGCCTTGATGTAGTGAGGCACCATCGCGGGATCTAGGTTTAACGCTTCGACTGTTTCCAGAATATTTTTGTGTGGTCCCTTTGACTTTTCGCTCATAAGGAAGAGAAGGATTTCCTTTTTCTTGAGGTCTTCATCTAAGAAGTCTAGGCGCTTACCATAGAATACTTTCAACGCTTTTGAATCACCGCGAATTTCTGACGTGTATATGTTTAGATCGCGAGCACGCTGGCGCACAACCCTGAAGGTTTCATCACAAATTTTCTTTACAACTTTTCCTATAAATCGACGGATTTGATCCGTATTTTCGACTATGGATAATTCGTTCTCAATAGCAATACCGATATTTAGATGTTTAGATACGAATTCAAGTAGCAGCCGTTTCTCTTCGAAAATTTTAGGGACGGCGCTCAGTGAATAGCGCCCATACCGGTAACTTTTATAGAACTTCGAGAGTATCGACAAAAATTCTCGATGAACTTTAGAAAGATTCAGCGCTTGTTTAGAATCAACCCGGTTCGCGAGGTCGATTGTGCTGTGCGAAATCAAGCTCTCTTCGAATTGTTCAAGATCAATCTGATCATAATGTTCGATGAGAATGATGGCGACTTTGAGCAGCCTTTCGATCCCCACTGACAAGTTGTAGAGCACTTCAAGGCTATCTACTGGGTGATTTAGCGCAGGCAACTCGTGAAGTGCCCTGATGCCGTTGTAGACAAACGTGCCAGCAGCATCGATCTCGATGTTCAGAGCAAAATTTTTCCACCATTCCTGAGGTTTCATCGTGAACACCCTGTGCAAGCGGCATAACGAGGCTGTGGATAAGTCATAGAATTTGGTCTTGTTAGCATTTCACAGCGACTTAATTGTTTATTGATAAGCGATTATTATTATTACGAAAATCCCGTCTAAGTGACTACACTATTTAGCTAGAAGGAAAGCATATTATCTTTACAAACGTAAAGCACTCCCCCCTCCCCTCCTCTACCAAACCTCCCTAATCAGCTTGAGCAGCTTTTCCGGCGTGGTCTTCTCCCCTAGGGCAATCAAGCCCTTGATGACGGCGGTTTCGCTGATTGGCCGCTCGCTTTCCCCGTTTACGGCCTCGGTGAGCTTCTGCAAGCGCATGATGTCTGTGGGCGTCAGGCGGAAGTTCTTTAGCCTCGGCTTTTGCCTCTGGTTCACCAGGGGAAGCGATTCGCTCTCCTCGGTAGATTTTCGCTGTACGGCTTCAGAAAGCTTAGATTTGCCAGTAAGGGGTTTTTTAGCCATGAGTCAAAACCTCCTGAGTTAAAGCCAAGAAGTCTTGGGTTCCGTTCCCTTTCGGGTCAAAGGTAAAGACTGGCTCGTTGTTAATCTGGGCCTGATTAAGAGCTTCTGTTTTGCGAATAACGGTTTTAAGCAACTTATCAGAAAAAGGCTCAAGTTGGGTTTCGATGAACTGGTTTGTTTGCTTATTTCTCCCGTCATAAGCATTTCGCAGAATCAGATATTTGAAATTCTCGCTTTCTTTGACCTCGGCAATCGAAGAAAAGAGATCGGCGATCCCGTCCAAAGAATACTTCCCGTAGATAGTCGGAATGATGATCTGATCTGCCGTGTAGATGGCGTTAATTGTCAAAACGCCAAGGTTTGGCGGGCAATCAATCAGGATAATGTCAAACTCGGAAGCAATCTTCTTAATGTGGTTATAAAGCAGCTTTTCGCGGTGGGTTCTCACCGTGATTTGCTCGGCGGTGATTGCTAAGCGGATATTGGAAGGAATGATGAACAAGCCTGGTGAGGGTTCGCCGTTCACTATCGCGGGCCGGATAAGCTGGTGAAGGTCTAAGCCTCGGTCGGTGAAAATCTCCTTGGTGGTGAGTTCCTTGGGGATTTCAGGACAGTAGATAACGCTCGCATGGGCTTGGGGATCAAGGTCAATCAGTAACGTGCGCTTGCCTGCTTGCGCTAGGCCGTAGGCCAGATTGACCGCAATGGTTGACTTCCCTACCCCGCCCTTTTGGTTAAGGACTGCGTAAATCATAATCAACACCTCGTTTTGCTAACTTATTAAAAATATTATTAAATATAGACGATTATGAACAAGATGTAAAGCATAACTACTTTATAAAGCTCTTTCACCTCGCTTTATATTTATAAAGCATACATGCTTGCTCTGATAGGCGATAGTCTGCGGATGTTAGCCAAACGAAAAGGATCTCGCTGATGGCCCAACTTCCACACAATCAGGAATCTGCTTCTGGGCGGAACGTCGTGTTCAACCTCCGTGAAATATCTCGCCTGAGAACTTAGAAGTTAATAACAATACCGCTCTTTTTTGCATAACCTTACTGTGTCTTCTTTGAAAATATGGATTAAGAAATATGGTGTAGGTCACTGGATTTAATTAAGAGGTTAAATCGCGTCTTTCATTGTTTGTTTTGGGCTGGAAACAGTCGTTAAAAGCAGCATTTGCTTTTCTCGACTGTTTCCAGCCTGGGAGTAACAGCGATGAAGACAGTATTAGCGGTTAAAGACTTGCTTGGTGATTATCGGCCTGCGAATCCTGACGAGATCCTTTCTGCTGCAAAAGAGGTCATTTCTCATCGGTTCCGGCGTGGAGTTTGTATTACAGCTCCGTTGATGTCTATTGATTTATTTCGACAGAAACTTGTGCTCCGAGAACAAGAGGTTTTCGCCGCTCTGTTTCTCGATAATAAACATCGAGTGATTATCTACGAAGAGCTTTTCTACGGTACGATTGATTCGGCCTCCGTTCACCCTCGAATTGTGGCCCAAAGGGCGCTGCAACATAACGCGGCGGCGGTCATCGTGGCCCACAATCATCCTTCGGGTGTTGCTGAACCCAGTCGGGCGGATGAAAGCATTACGCTTCGGCTGAAGGAAGCGCTCACGTTGGTAGAGGTGCGGCTGCTGGATCATATCGTGGTAGGTGATGACAAATGCATCTCGCTTGCCGAACGCGGGGTGATATGAAGTCTCTGGCTGAAGGGAAACCCCCTTCAGCCTTAGGGCTAAAAGGTTCCGGTCCTACGCCTATTTCACCTTATATTATAAATACTTAAACATAATATTAGAAAGTAATAATGCTTTACAATAGTAAAGCATAGTCGCTTTCTATTTGTCTTTATCATGTGCAGTCAGAAAGGGTAGGGGAGAGAGGATAGAATCAAAAATGTGTTGATGTTGTACACACAAATATGGTATACGCAATGTATACACAATTAGGAGTCAAGGCTATGGCCCAAGCAGCATCTAACAAGGAATCCGCTTCAGGGCGGGATGTCACTATCAACATTCGTGCTCAGCGGCGGCAAAGGGATTTGATTGACCAGGCGGCGGCCATGCTGGGTAAGAATCGTTCAGATTTCATGTTGGAGATTGCCTGTCGTGAGGCAGAAGCGGTGTTCCTTGACCGGCGCATGTTTTCGGTGGATGCCGAAGCTTGGGAAAAATTCAATACCCTGTTGGATGCGCCACCTCGCGAACTGCCCAAACTCCGCGAATTGCTCACCACAAAAGCCCCTTGGGAAAAATGACGAAAGTGGATAAGGAGCAGCTCGTTCCACCGGAGAGGCTAGGGCCAACTCACGTATTCGATGATTTTGACTGTGGCATCCTTTCGCTTAATGAGTGGCTGAAGCGTCGTGCCGAGCGCAATGAGCAAGAAGGGGCCTCCCGAACCTATGTCGTGTGCTTTGGCAAGCAAGTTGTGGGGTATTACTGTTTGGCTGCGGGCTCGGTATGTTGTTTAGACGTACCAGGGCGGGTGCGGCGCAATATGCCAGATCCAATTCCTGTGGTGGTCATTGGTCGCTTGGCTATTCATAAGGATTGGCAAGGACAGAAACTCGGAAGGGCTTTAATCCGCGATGCTGTGCTCAGGACGTTGAATGCGGCTGAAGTTGCTGGTGTAAGGGCAATTCTCGTTCACGCTATTTCTGAAGACGCTAAGCGATTTTACGAAAGCTGTGGCTTTATGGAATCTCCAACCAATTCAATGACTCTAGTGGTTACGCTTAGAGATATAAAAAAGGCGCTGGATGTTTGAAATCTATCTAATAAGGTCAGCTAGATATACTATAAAATGTAAAGCATAAGTGCTTGATAAATAGCTTTCTCCTTGTCTTTATAGGGGTACGGTGAATTTCTGATTCCTGAGTTAGCTTTTTTAAAGCGAGATAAAGCATATGAATACGGATAGTCCCGGCGTCATTATCTTGCCCCCGTTGCTCTATGGGGTAGCGGTTGTTCTGGCACTGCTTCTGAACTGGGCTTGGCCCCTCAGCATCTTGCCGAGTACAGCAACAGCTTTCTGGAGCGGGGTTCCGTTGCTGCTCTTAAGTGGGGCACTCGCTCTTTGGGGCAAACGTTCCATGAAGCAAGCAGGCACAAATATAAATCCTTTGCAGCCTGCCACCAGTCTTGTGATAACGGGGCCATTCCGTCTTTCAAGAAATCCTCTCTACCTTTCTCTCACCCTCCTGTTTGCTGGCTTATCTCTTATTGTGAACAACTTGTGGGGCCTTATTGCACTCGTGCCGGTCTTAGTGGTTCTGCATTTCGGTGTCATCCTCCGTGAGGAGCGCTACCTAGAAGCCAAGTTTGGCGAGAGTTATCGCCAATATCGCTCTCAAGTTCGCCGTTGGCTTTGATTGCAACATCGCCTGGGGGTAGGGGGTATTTCTCCTCGAACGTGCCGCGCTTGGCGCGGCTTAGCCTCCCGTGCCCTTCATCCCGTTCGTTAAGACTTAGGGCACGGGGGATGGGTTAGGCGCGGTATCTCCCAAGCGCGAGAGCGCGAGGGAATACCGGGGCCGGGGCTTTGCGGATCTCCCGCGAAGTCGGGAATCCGCTTAAAGCCCTAATCAAACATAAGTCGCGCTATGGATGGCGTGTCCGCTTTGCGGGCGAAAAAGGGAGAGTTAGACTCTCCCTGGGTGGGTAGTTATTCTTTTAGGCGCTCTTCAAGGATGTCGGCAAAGGCCGCTACATATACCGCCAAGGTGGAAAAGGGTAGGTCTTCGCCTAGTTCTCGTGCTTCGGTATAAAGTTCTGAGGACTTTTCTTCAAGGGTTCTGGCGCTCAAACTTTCAAATGGCAAGCCATATTCACAAAGCAGTTGCCCAAGGTGAGTGCTATAGTGAACTAAATCGCCAATATCGCTTTGAACCTGCGGCAAGAAATAATCAAGTGTTTCGTTATTCATTGTCCGGTCCTCTAATTCTTTTCTACAATCCTACCAGCGTCGTTAGCATCCTTGGAATATTCCAAGAGGCTCTTTGTCGCTTTGAAGTTGAGTTCGCGTTCGACGGGTAACCCAAGATTCCCGCGCAATCTCGCAATCTCCGAAATACTCACATAGCCCAGTTCTGGAAAGCCTAAGCCAAGGTCACAAAGACCAAAGGCAATATCGGGCTCTTCGGGGTCAAGCTCCGAGAGTAACCAGGTACAGCCGGCATCCGGTGTAAACAGTTTCACTACCGGCCAGTGATTACTGGCATGGTTTTTCTGGCTTTCTATTCCGTTCTCAATCATCTTGCTTCGTTGTTCGTTAGTTATTAGTGGTTTCATGTTGCCTCCTTATTCTTTATTGGCGTTGAAGTTAATTGCGATTAACTTCTGCCTGTCTGGCGAAGACCGGGGAGGCAAACGCATAGGCCAAAAGCAAGGGAGGGGAATCACCCAACTTGCACGAAGCGCAGCGTAGGAAAGTTGGGGACACCCTTGCTGAAGCGCCTTGCGTGCGCTAGGGGCGGAGCCCCTTAGTCCGGGGCGTTGCGGGGTATCCCCGCTCGATGGGGGTGTGCCGAAAACGGCTTGCCGGTTGAGGCCAGGGGAAAGGCTTTCCCCTCTTAAGGCTGAATATAAAGGAATTAACAGCGATAAATATAAAGCGAATATGCTTTATAAAGTGCTTTATTATAAGCTTTACTAATGTAAAGTACCCGATCTTGCTCGCCGATTGCGGTTAGGGTAGGGAAGAATAGAAGATATACTCGAAATGTGTATCAGTTGAGGCCAGTGGGAAAGCTTTCTATTATCAAATTTTGAATATAAATTGCCTTAATGAATAACTGAACGATGGAATGGTATTAAATCGTGGAAATAGAAATTCGGCGCTTAGAGGAGAACGAAATCGATCAATTCTTAGAATTGACGACAAGGATCTATTCTGAATCAGAATACATGCTGATGGAACCCGCTGAAATTAAATCTGGAAGACCGGGAATCAAAGGAATGACGGAGAAGCTCTTGAGTCGATGCAATTCGGCGATATTTGTAGCAGCAACGAATAATTTACTTGTTGGATTTATTTCAGCAAGAGGTGGGGAGTGCAATAGGAATCGCCACTGTGCCTATTTAGTAATCGGGGTAAAGAAAGGTTATCAAGGTCGAGGGATTGGCAAGAGGTTGTTACAAGCAATAGATATTTGGGCTCAAGGAACGAACATATTGCGGTTAGAGCTTACCGTGGTTGAAGAGAATCAAGTTGCTAGGGCTCTTTATAAAAAGAGCGGATATGTAGAGGAGGGGTTAAAAATAAAATCACTCTATATTTCGGGGTGCTATAGCAATGAAATTTCCATGTCGAAAATTTTTAATTAATTTCTCAATACTTGGCGGTGGCAAGAGATTTTTTATCGAACGTGCCGCGCCTGGCGCGGCTTAGCTTCCCGTGCCCTTCCTCCCGTTCGTTAAGATTGAGGGCACGGGGGATGGTTAAGGCGGTGGCCGGTATCTCCCAAGCGCGAGAGCGCGGGGGAATACCGGGGGGCCGGGCTTTGCGGAACTCCCGCGAAGTCGGGAATCCGCTTAAAGCCCTTCTCTACCGATATTGTAATGCTGGAATCCAGCATTAATCCGCCCTTGTATGTACCTTAAACTCCGTTTTCTGAAGCGACCCCACCTAGGTAATTTCGCCAAGCAGATCAACTGAAATTTATATACTCAAGCACTTCCTCTTATTGTGAATTATAACAAAGTTATTATATGTTAGTGAAAAATACTAACTTTAGATAACTTTGCTATACATGGACCCAAGAACTAATCCCTACTCTCCCGGTGCTGGCAACCCCCCTCCTGAACTTGCAGGTCGGAATGATCTCATTGAAAAAGCTACTATCGCACTAGATCGGCTTCGAGCGGGCCGTTCTACTAGAAGCATGTTGTTTGTAGGTCTTCGCGGGGTTGGTAAGACTGTGTTGCTTAATCACATGGCAATGCAAACCGAAGCTCAAGGGTTTGTTGTTATGTTCATCGAAGTTCCAGAGAAACGGTCTCTCCCAGCGGTATTAATTCCCCCATTACGAACTGCTCTCATCAAGCTTGACCGCATTGCTGCTAGCGGTGTGCTTGCAAAACGGGCTCTCAAAGCTCTTGGCAGTTTTGTGGGAGCAATGAAGGTCAAATATCAAGATATTGAATTCGGCGTTGATATCGGTAAAGAACTAGGAACCGCAGATACTGGTGACTTGGAACACGATCTTTGTGAACTCTTTGTGGAGCTGGGCCAAGCGGCAAAAGAAAAGAATACTGCCGTCGTGCTTTTTGTTGATGAGCTTCAATATGTCAAAGAAGAGGAACTTGCTTCTTTGATTACTGCTCTTCACAGGTGCTCTCAGAGGCAATTGCCAATTGCTCTCATGGGGGCTGGCTTGCCTCAACTTGTGGGACAAGCAGGGCGTGCTAAGTCCTATGCAGAGAGGTTATTTGAATTCCCAGAGATAGGACCACTGAAAGAAGCTGAGGCAAAAATAGCATTAGAGCTACCTGCTGAAAAATTAGGTGTTGCTTACACTAAAGAAGCCTTGTCGGAAATTTTGTTACAGACACAAGCTTATCCATATTTTCTACAAGAGTGGGGCAAGCATAGTTGGCAATGTGCAAAAAGCTCTCCCATTTTACAAGAAGATGTAATTGCAGCTACCGAGTTAGCCGTTTCCGATCTCGATGCCAGCTTCTTCCGTGTTAGGTTTGATCGCCTAACACCAGCAGAGAAAAAATATTTGCGGGCAATGGCCGAACTTGGGGCAGGCCCACATCGCTCTGGGGACATTGCTCAGCTCTTGAGCAAGGGAGTCCAAGCGGTAGCTCCTACTCGGTCATCTCTCATCGCTAAGGGAATGATCTACAGTCTGTCGCATGGCGATAATAGTTTTACAGTCCCTTTGTTCGACGGCTACATGAAGCGAGTTATGCCCGACTGGCGTTAGTGTTTTGCCTGGGATCGCTTCAGAAACCGCATAATCACTCGTTGGGTTGCCCTGCAAAGTCCAGAGCGTATCTATCGACTCGGACAAGGAGATTTTATGAAAATAAATCTCCGAAATTTTTCTCACAGTTCAGGCTTAATATCAGATAATTAACAGCATTTTATAAATCGAATATGCTTTATAAAACGCTTTATTGTTAGCTTTACGGATGTAAAGTACCCGATCCCGCTCACCGATGGTGGCTAGGGTAGGGAACCAAGGTCGGGAAAGAGATTATTTATCGAACGTGCCGCGCTTGGCGCGGCTTAGCTTCCCGTGCCCTTCCTCCCGTTCGTGAAGATTGAGGGCACGGGGGATGGGGGGTATCTCCCAAGCGCGAGAGCGCGGGGGAATACCGGCGGGGCCGGGCTTTGCGGATCTCCCGCGAAGCCGGGAATCCGCTTAAAGCCCGTCTTAACAACGAGTCGCGCTCGCGCGCCCGCCTAGGAAGCGAAACGCTACCAATAAAATCCCCTACCAGGGGGGAACCCTGGTAGGGGAGAAGCGGCCTTAAGCCGCTTGCTCAAGCGGCTGGGGTTGCAGCTTGAAAAGATAGTCGGTGGCTTCGCTCGCCTTAGAAGCGGCGGTAAAGAGTGCGCGCTTATCCTGCTTCAGGGCTTTAAGCCAGCCCTGAAGGTAGGCCGCATGGTCGGGCCGGGGCTCAAGAGAAACTCCCAAGTCAGCGCAAAGGAAGGCCGCGCCAAGCTCCGCTACCAACTCCTCCATGGAGTAGGCAAAGTCGCCAAAGCGATTTTTGAGGTCGCGTTTAAGCCGGGTCGGGTGGCCGGTCCAGTGGGTAAGCTCGTGGAGTAGGGTGGAATAATAACTCTCGGTGGCGCTGCTGGTTGAGCTACCCGTAAAGAGTTCCCGTTTGGGCATGTAGATGGTGTCTTTAATGGGATTATAGCAGGCACAATTGCCCTTCTCCATGATGTCAGCATCGGTCGCGGTGATAAACGCCTCAACCCGCTCTAGCACCTGAGTCTTATCGACTAGGGGAGAAACAGGGGAAGCGGTATAGCCTTCTACTTGGTCAGCATTAAAAACCCAACTTGCGGTAGCCACAAAAGAACGCTTTGATTTTGTTTCCTCGGAATCTTCCACAGGACGTTCAACGTCTTTGAAAAACACCACGGTTGCGGCGTGTTCCCCCTTAAGTACTTGTGCGCCGCATTCTTTCCACTGCTTGTAAGTGCCCCATGTCCCGGTGGTGTAGCCGTATTCCATCTGGGCTACCCAAAGGGCAACGGTATTGACTCCCCGGTAGTTCTTTCCCGTGAACACATTAACTGGGCGGGAATGACTAGAGCCACGGTGCCAAGGCATTTCAAAGTTGGGAGCGCCGGCTTCGATGGCGGCGATCACGCGGTCGGTAATTTGCTGATAAACATTCTGGTTTGATTTGTAAGTTGTCATAAATATCTCCTTTCTTATTATTATCGGTCCGCCCCATGCGGCCTTTTCATGGGCTTGAAAAAGGCTGGCGGAAAAGGGACTTCTGCACCGAAGGCCGAAACTCGTGAAGGATGGTTTGCAAGCAGTTTTTTGGAGCGAAGCGCTCGCGCGGAATGTGCTTACACAGGGGAAAAAACTGAGAAGCAATACCGTTGCGGACAGTCCCGACGCCTGCCAAAAAGCCGGTGAAGAAAGGTCGCTAGGCGTTGACCATTGAAAGGAGATACCGACAACAACAAAAATAACCCAAAAATAAGCAAAGTACTGGCTCGCCGCCTGAAGTTTGTCGCTCATGCCTTGGTATCGAACCAAGTGTTTTCCCTCTTAATGAAGCGGGAACTGGGAGTAAATATCCGTGCCGTAGTCCAGTACGGCAACCGGGACAGGGGGCACTCAAGCGGAATGCGGCGACGGTCGTAAGGGAAGCCGGAACCGTGGTGGTAAAGACTGGTGGAACCGGGGAAACTGCGTTGTGGCTTCAGCTCGTTGCTGACCAAAGGCTAATTCGCTTCCTTTCTCCCCGATAAGACTAACGGGTTGGGGTTGGGCCGCGTCCAGCTCAAGGAGAAGGGCAAAGCTATAACCCCAAGACACCTTGCCCAAATAGGACGCCTGGTAGCGTTCAGCGCCACGAGGGTTATCACCCGACGGCTTACCCTGGATTGGCTAACCGCCTCGGCGAGCGAGCGCCGCTTTGGTTGTAGCCGTCTTGGAAGTGTGGGTAGCGGGCAAGCGGCTTGCGCTCACTTGGGGGTTTCCCTGGCCTTGGCCTTGCGGCAAGCAGGGATGGCGTCAAGCGTGGTCAGCGCTCGGAAGCTTCGGGCAAGCGAAGCTATCAACCCTTCAAGCTGCGGCTGCTTGAGCAAGCGGCTTAAGGCCGTAATCTGTCCCATACAAGGGGACTTCTGGTAGGGGTGGGTAGCGGCGTTTCGCGATAGGACGTTAAGAGGTGGTGGGGACCAAAGGAGGGGTGGGTGGCTGGGGTCCAAAGGTGGTGGGGAAAACGATCCGCCATCCTGGCGGGGCCGCAACTGGTCACGCCCAAAGTTTTGGGCGTGACCAGATCACCATCCTTGGCTTTGCGGCTTCAGATCGGATATATAGCTTGCCTAATTGGCTATAATTGGATATTTATAAGCCTCTATGGATAGGAAAATGGCTAAGCTATGAAAACAGGATCGCTCCGGATCACGCCGGAAATGTTGCGGCTCATCGCCGAAATTGACGAATTTAAGGGTGCTTGGCGTGCGATGACGGCGCTCGCGCCGGAACGGCTGGCCGTCCTCAAGCGCGTCGCCACGATAGAGAGTATCGGGTCCTCGACCCGGATTGAGGGGGCGAAGCTCTCTGACCGGGAAGTGGAAGCGCTCCTCGGGCGGCTGGAACAACAGTCATTCGTCAGCCGCGATGAAGAGGAAGTTGCGGGCTATGCCGAAGTGATGGACACGCTCTTTGAGAGCCACGCGGCGATTCCTCTAACGGAAAACCACGTCAAACAGCTTCATGCCCGGCTGCTCCGGCACGCGAGTAAAGATGAGCGTCACCGGGGCGATTACAAGAAGCTCGCCAATCACGTTGAAGCGTTTGGGCCTCAAGGCGAAAGCCTGGGCATTATCTTTGCCACGGCTTCGCCTTTTGACACCCCGCTCAGGATGCAAGAACTCCTGGTCTCGACGCGCGAAGCGCTCGCGGATGCTCGTCTGCATCCGCTCGTGGTGATCGGGATGTTTGTGGTGGAATTCTTGGCGATCCATCCCTTTCAAGACGGGAACGGGCGGCTCTCGCGGGTGCTCACGACGCTCCTCTTGCTTCAGTCGGGCTATGGCTATGTGCCGTTTAGCTCGCTTGAAAGCGTGATTGAGCACAACAAAGACGGCTATTACCTCGCGCTGCGACGAACCCAAGGAACGCTCGCGAGTGACGCGCCCGATTGGGAACCTTGGCTGCTCTTCTTCCTGCGCTCGCTCAAGCAGCAAAAGGACCGCCTTGCGGCGAAGATTGCCCGCGATTCGCGTATGGAGGGCTTACATCCTGACGCGCTGGCGATCTTGGAGCAGGTCCGCGTTTCAGGGCGAATCGCGACGGGTGAAGCCGAAAAGCTGACCGGTGCGCCCCGGCCAACGGTCAAGGTGAGGCTTACCGAACTCGTCAAGCGGGGGCTTCTCGTGCGGCATGGACAGGGTAGGGGGGCTTGGTACGGCCTGCCGCCCCAACAGGGGGATACTTTATCCAACTTATGAGCGGCCACTCATATCGCGCTCATAAAAGTGCCACCTACCAAATTATGCCTTGTAATTTCAATTAGTTAATAGGAGCGCTATAGAAGGTTTGGATAATGAGCGCGCTCGTTTAGCACTCGTTTCGATAGCCGCCACTCCAAAGTTATATGACGTGGGTTTAATGTTGAAATAACTTCTCAACCTGGGGAAGAGCTTGGAGCAAGGCGGGATAGAGAGGAGAAACCGGTAAAAAGTGGCAGTTTCGCCGGCCAGTCACTATCTTGTAACGATAGGCAAAAAGACAAAGGACAAGAATCATGGGCGCAAAAACGCCAGCGCCCCGTAACCCCAAAGCTTTGGTCGGCAAAAGGTTACGAGGCACTGTACCGAGTTCGCGTATAACGTGGGGCATCGGCACTTTTTATAGTAGCCAGTCCTCTACCCACATTCAAGGGCGGGGGACTGAACATGTTCCCTGCACCTGAACCGCTCCTTACCGGCTTGGAAGAGGCCGCGCTTTACCATCATGCCGGGGACCGGGGTTTCTTTACCCTCCTCTGGGCCGATCCCGTGCAAGCGGACCGCGCGGCGCGGGTGGCCCTGGAACGGCGGCAACTCAAGCTTCAACTCGCCGCCCTGGAAGCGTCCGCTCTCCTGGAACCGCCGGGCAAAACGCCAGAAGAACTCAAGGCGCAACTGGACAAGTTGCCGCGCCTGACGCCCAAGATCCAGCGCGCCTATCGCCTGGGCGACATGCCCAAGGTGATAGAGGCCCTCGACCAGGAGCGGGACACCTGGATTTCCCAAGCGGAATTCATCAAGCCCAATCGCCGGGTGGTCTACCTGCTGCGGCTGAACCTCTGCTTCGTCGATCTCGATACCTATAAAACTCCCTGGAACGGCACTCCGCCTGAATCGCTCTCGAACCGGGTGTGGGGCTACTGCCTGGATGAAGGCATCCCGGCTCCCTCCCTGATTCTCTATAGCGGGCGGGGCCTGCAAGTGAAATGGCTCCTGGAACGTCCGTTACCACGGGCGGCGCTGCCCCGCTGGAACGCCGTGCAAAAGCAACTGGTCGCCAGTCTTGCGCCCTTCGGGGCCGATCCAGGGGCGCGGGATGCCAGCCGCCTGCTGCGGCTGGTGGATACGGTCAACACCCGCTCCGGTGAGCGAGTGCGCGTCCTCTGGGTCAATGACCACGAGGGGGAAGTCCAGCATTACAATTTCGAGCATCTGGCCGAAACCGTCTTGCCGCTCGCGCGGGAAACGGTTCGGGAAGAGCGCAAGGCCAAGGAAGAACGGCGCGCTCGGCTGACGCTGCTACCGGGTGGGAAGACCGGGAACCTGCGCGCCTTCTCCGGGCGGCAACTGGCCTGGGATCGGCTGGAAGACCTGCGAACGCTCGCCAAGCTCCGGGGCTGGACGGAGAGCGGTATCCCCCACGGCTACCGTTCCAAATACCTGCACTGGTGTCTGAACTTCCTCCTGCTCTCCGGCGCGGTGCATTCGAGCCAACTGTTCCAGGAAGCGCAAGCCCTGGTCCGGGAAGTCTGTCCCGACTTCAGCAAGGAAGTCCGTTCCATCCTCTCCACCCTCTACCGCAAGGCGCAAGCCTACGAAGCCGGAGAGAAGGTGGAATTCTGCGGGCGGGAATACCCGCCGCTCTATACCCCGAAGAACAGTACGCTCCGGGAACTGTTCGACATTCAGGAGGCGGAAACCCCGCACCTGAAAACCATCATCACACCGGGGGAAGCCCAAGCCCGCCATGCTGAAAAAGAAAGATTACGCCGCCAGTGTTCGGGGGCTACGGACCGGGCTACCTATCTGGAAACCGCCGAACAGCGCCGGGTAGAAGCTCGGCTAAGGCGGGCAAGAGGTGAATCGTTACGACAGATCGCAACAGCCCTGGGTGTCAGCCATGAGGGCGTCCGTCGGATGTTGAAGGATTAGGTGTCAACAGTCCGTGCGTATTACTAGTGGCGTAAGCCCTCGGGCTTTTTGTTCCGTGCTGTTGGTTTCTTATATTTCGTTACCACGAAGCGTAGCCGCCAAGCCATGGATGGCGATCTGTTCCCGCCCATGGATGGGTGGGAACAGGGGCGGCCCCGTCATGGATGACGGCTTGGCCGGGCTGTACAGGGATGTTTTCCTCACTGAACACTGTTTAGGCGAGAGGGGGGGTGCGGGGGGGAGTTTTAGCGCTTGTGGGTTACAGTTCGCCCTTAAAGGCTCTATCGAGGATGGAGGGGAGCATGGCTCTTAACTTATTTTCTGTTTGGTTCAGCGTGAAAAGCATGTTGTTTACCTTGGATTGTAATCTATCAAAGTAAACTTGTTTTTTATAATCAGGTAGAGGAATTGTAATCTTTGCGAGTTTTTCTAACCCAAGAGTCCTATTTCTCCCTGCTCCTCCAGGTGAGGCTTCACCGATTTTTTTAAGACCTTCAGGAGTTAATAGATAGAAACAAATAAAATTAGCTGTTGAGATTCCCTTCTTAGCAACGCAAGTAATGAAGCGATGAGAACCAAATTTTCCTATATCGTGTGGTTGTGCAACAGCAATAGCTCCTTCCCAAGCAAATACATTATTAAATATTAAATCACCTGGTTCTATGCGATATAGCCTCTTAGTTCCAACACTTAGATAATTTAAGGCAGGCTTATGAAAAGTTCCTTTTCCAAAGGATTTAATTCCTAGTTCGGGATATTCTTCTTCTATGCAAATATTTATGGCTCGACGGATCAGAGGAGCGATTTTTTCAATTTCTATCATCGGTGAGTCTTTGGTAAGGCGGTTAAATATGCCGTGAAGCATAAGTGAAGATTCCTTAACGATCTCTTCTTTATAAGTTGCGGTTTCTTTAATCTTCCCCGCCAATCGCTCGATCTTCGCCACAATTCGTCGTTGCTCTGCAAGAGGGGGTAGGGGGATTTTTATTTGGATAAATTTTTCTGGTCTGATTCGATTTTTGCCGCTCGTTCCCCTTGATTGAGTATCACATTGATCCCAGAACCAATGAGTCTTGGTGATCCAGTAAAACCACTTTGGTTCAATTTTTGTTAGTATTGGTTCAAAGATCGGGAATTCTCCAGAACAGTAACAGCCTTCTAACTCATTCGAGACAACGCTAACACTCCCATTTCTTGCCCAAATCTTGTTAACGATAATATCGCCTGCTTTTACCAAATTGAAAGTCTTGTATTTTGTTTCGCTACCATCTATAGATTCGCGCTCATAAGCTCCTTGTCCCCACAAGCGAACTCCAATCTGACGATAGGTTTTTCCTGAAACTGGCGTCTCAAGCCTTTCTGCTGGTTGAGCAACTATATGTATGGGTACCGCCGGCCATGCCTTGCTCATGCCTCCGCCCTCCCCAGTTCGGCCTTGATCTCCTCCATCAATTCAAGGATGCGCCGCTCTTTCTTGATGATGTCCTCGGCCAGTTGCTCGGGGGGGAGGTGTTCAAGAGTCTCGGCGCTGTTCGGGTTCTTGATGTCCAGATTCACCGAGAGGAGATTTCCCTCGGCGGTGTACTTGAGCACGCCTCTTGCGGGAACCTTCCAAGCGTGTTCGTTCTCCTTGCGCATATCGAGCGGCCACCAGGCGATGCACTCGGCAAAGTCCTCAAACCTTATGGGCTGGGTCTTGGTGTAGTTCTTCCGCCCTTCAGGTAGCGGCACTTCGTAGTACCAAACGGCCTCGGTTGGCCCGCTGCGGTCAAAGAACAAGAGATTCGTCGGAATTGGTGTGTAAGGTGCAAACACCCCATTCGGCAACCTGACAATGGTATGGAGGTTGAACTCCTTCAAAAGCTGCTCCTTGATGCGGGCGCAGACCCCGTCGCCAAAGAGAGTGCCGTTCGGTACGACCACGGCGGCGCGTCCGCCCTGGGGAGATTTGCCGCCGGGACGCTTGAGCTTGCGCATGATGAGTTGCAGGAAGAGGAGGGCGGTTTCTGAAGTCTGCATGTCCTCGGGAAAATTCCCCTGGATACCCTTTTCCTCCTCCCCGCCAAACGGGGGATTGGTAAGAATCACGTCAACCCGATCCTTGTCGCCCATTTCCCGCAAGGGAAAGCGCAAGCTGTTCCCGGAATCGATCCTCGGGTTTTCCAGGCCGTGTAAGAGCAAGTTCATCTGCGCCAGCAGATAGGGAAGGGATTTGGCCTCGCCGCCCTGGATGCTCCGCTCCTGCAAGGTCTCGCGATCCTTGACGGTCTTACACTGCGCTTCCAGGTGGGTGAACGCCTCCACCAGAAACCCGCCCGTGCCGCACGCGGGGTCTAAAACCACTTCGCCCAGCCGGGGGTGGGTCGCCTCCACCATGAAGCGCACCACGGCGCGGGGGGTGTAGAACTCCCCACTGTCCCCAGCGGAATCCCGCATCTCCTTGAGCATGGATTCGTACAGGTGCCCCAAGGTATGCATCTCTTCGCTGGCGTTGAAATGGATGCCGCTCACTTTGTCGATCACGTCGCGAAGCAGATAGCCGTTCAACATCCGGTTTTGCACGCCGCGAAACACGGTGGCGATCACGTCGCGGCGGTCGCCGCCGTTAGCGCCTTGCAAGCCGCGCAAGTAGGCAAACAGTCCCGCTCCGCGCTTCCCGTCCGGGCGGATTGCTTCGTCGTTATTGATGAAGGCGATCAACTCCTCGCCCGTCATCTGTCCGGCCCAATCCCGCCAGCGATACGGCCGCGCAATCGCCGGTTGAAACGGTTTCCCCTTCATCACGGCCTCGGTTTCCCGCACTTGTTCAAGGTCGTCCAAGAACTTGAGAAAGAGAATCCAGGTGAGCATCGGCAAGCGATCCAAGTCGCCATTCAAGCCCTTGTCCTTGCGCATGATATCTCGCGCGGACTTGATCAAGCTGCCAAGCTGCTGGGTGGTGGTCGCGGGCGGGGCGGGTGGCTTCGCTGCGGGCTTTGTTGCTGGGGCCGGGTCGGGCTTCTTCGGTCGTGCCATGAGTGGGTTTCAGTGCTGGTTATCGGTTGTTCTTACATCAGGTAGATGAGGGTTTGGAGCCGGTCTACGGCCTGCTTGAGCGGCGCTGCGCCGCCAAAGAGCTTCGCGATCTCCATCACGTTCCCATACTGCGAGATCGGGGGTACTTGCAAGGCGGTGGGAATCGCAAGCTGCTCCGGGCCGTGTTCGCTGTATTTATCGAGCAAAGCGTTCAAAATCTCGCGGGATTTCTCTCCATATTGGGCAAAGAACGCCTGCTCGTGGCTTCGTACCCGGGCGGCGCGCTCGCGGCGGCTGCGCAGCGGGGTATGAAAGGCGACATGGCACAGCAAGTCAAACGGATCGGCTTCGGGCTGCTGGGCCACCTCGGCGAGCGCCTCAAAGGTAATCCCTTGTGCCTCCAAGGAGAGGAGTACCTCCTCGCGGGTCATGGGGTTCGCCCATTGGTCGTGAAGCGCGTCGGCGGAACGAAACAGCGTCCTCACCTTTTCGGCGGTGTAGTCGGTGTATTGCACGGTGCGAAGCTGCTTGCCGTCGGCGTCCAGTTCCAAGACCTGGTGGCCGATCACCTGCACTTGGCCGCCGTCCACGTAGTATTTGCGGGGGTTGTGTGGCCCCTCGTCATCATTGGTGTCGGCTGGGGTAGGAAAGTCCTCCAGGGTGGCTTCCTCGCCGGGGTCGGCTTCCGCATCCGGGGTCTCGGTGGTTTCGACTTCGGATACCGTGTTCCCCTCGGCGTCCACGGTAATGTCCTCGGCGAACTCGGGGAAGCCGTCAAAGCTGGGGTCGGCAAACTGCCGGGTGGCCGATCCGGTGTAGTCCAGGATGTTGAAATAGAGCTTGCCGTAGTCCTCCCGAATCCGGGTGCCGCGCCCGATGATCTGCTTGAACTCGCTCATGGAGTTGATGATGCGCACGATGACCACGTTCTTGCAGGTCGGCGCGTCTACCCCGGTGGTGAGCAACTGTGAAGTGGTGAGGATGACCGGCGCGGTGGTCTCAAGCTCCTGAAACCGGCTCAAGTGCCCGCGTCCGATCCCGCCTTCATCGGCGGTCACACGGGCCACGTAGTTGGGGTACTGCTTGACCAAATCGGGGTTGAGGTTCGCCAGCGCCCGGCGCATTTCATCGGCGTGTTCTTGATCTACACAGAACACGATGGTCTTGGCAAAGCGGTCAGTCCGCTTCATGAACTCGGTCAAATGGCGGGCAATCGCGTCGGTGCGGGAGCGCAACGCGACCACCCGCTCAAAATCCTCGGTGCGGTATTCGCCGTCCGGGATCTCCCGCCCGTAGCGGTCCAGCTCGCCCTTCGTGGGACGCCAGCCGCTCGCGTCCACGGTGGTAATGACGCGGTGAACCCGGTAGGGGGCTAAGAATCCGTCTTCGATGCCCTGCTTGAGACTGTAGGTGTAGAGCGGCTTGCCGAAGTAGCGGTAGGTATCGCGGTTATCCTCTCGCAAGGGGGTGGCGGTCATGCCCAACTGATAGGCCGGTTCAAAGTAGTCCAGGATTTCCCGCCAGTTGCTTTCATCGCGGGCGCTCCCCCGGTGGCATTCGTCCACCACGATCAAATCAAAGAAGTCTCTGGGGTATTGCCGGTACAGGCCGGGGCGGCGTTCGTCCTTGGCGAGCGCCTGGTAGATGGCAAAGTACATCTCCCGCCCCTTGCTGATCTCCCCGCCTTCAATCTTGAACCGGGCCTCGCCAAACGGGGCAAAGGTCTTGTCCTTGGGGTCGTCCACCAGAATATTGCGGTCGGCCAGAAACAGGATGCGGGGTTTGCGGTGCTCGCCGGTGCGGTTCCATCGTGCGTTCCATAACTTCCAACAAATCTGGAACGCCACTACGGTTTTCCCGGTGCCGGTCGCCATGGTGAGCAAGTTGCGGCGCTGGCCTTGCAAGATCGCCTGCACGGCGCGATTGATGGCGATCTCCTGGTAGTAGCGGGGTTTGATGCCAATCAGGTAAGCGGGGGTGAGCAACCGGCTGGCGGTTTCATCGCTCAGGTTCTCGGCGGCTTTGAGCCGCTCCCACAGCGCCTCCGGGGTGGGAAAGGCCGATAGCCACTGTTCGCAACCGGTGGTATAGTCGAATTCCAGAATCTCATGGCCGTTGGTGGCATAGGCGAACTTGAGGCCCAAAATCTCGGCGTAGTCCTTCGCTTGCTGCATCCCGGTTCCCACCGGATCGGCCTCGGGCTTGGCCTCCACCACGGCTAACGCGAAGTCGCGGGTGTAGTGGAGCACGTAATCCGCCCGCTTCTTCTCCCCGCGTAGCGGCTTGCCGCTCGCGGTGAACACCCGTCCGTCGGTGAACACCTTCTGCTCGGTCATGGAGTGGGGGGAAACTTCCCAAGCAGCTTCCTGCAACTTAGGAGTTACATAAACGCGGCAGGTATCGGCTTCGTTGAGGGGCATGGGTAGATCGAGTAATGTGGTTTTTAATAGCCCTCTTATACCAAGGAAATTTTTATCCATCAAAACATTACGTAATCACTGAAGAGCAACATGCCCTAGGGAAAGGGCGTATTTTTGATAGTTGTGTTGACTTTCAACTCAACATCTGCTATTTATGGCAAATTATGAGTGAAAGCAAAAACTTCGGCCAACTTATTCGGGAGTTTCGTTTGGCTAAAAAGCTCTCTCAGCGAGAGCTTGCTGACCGTGTAGCTGCCCGATTGAAGGAGGAAGATCTCGGTGGTTTCAATTTTACTTACCTAAGTAAAATTGAAAATAACCGGCTTCCGCCACCATCGATTTCGGTGATCATACAGCTTGCAACTGAACTTGAAGCCGACAGCGATGAGCTTATCGCGTTGGCGGGTAAAACACCGCCTGATGTTGGTGAAGCACTCAAAAAAAGCGAGGGGGCGCGGGCTTTTTTTCGTTCCGCTATAAATCATAATCTCAGTGAGAATGACTGGAAAAAGTTATTAGAGAATATCAAGAAGAACGAAAAATGAAAAAATTTTATCGAAACGATGAAATCGAGAGAATCGCAGAAAAACGCATCTTGGATTTAGAGAAAGCGCTTGGAAAGCCATTATCTTTACCAGTGCCGATAGATTTTTTTGGCGAACAAGTCCTCGGCTTAAATATTCTCTGGGAAGAAATTGAAGAGTTGCCAGGAGAAATCATTTTTGGAGGAATTATTCCAAAAGAGCGATTGATACTCCTTAATGAGAGTAGACAAGAATTTTTTTCTAAAAAACCGGGACTTGAACGTTCAACGAAAGCACACGAAATGGGACACTGGGATTTATTTGTAGATAAAACTCTTCTTGACCATCCTGTTTTGTTCGAGGACTCTGGTAATTCATTTTGTTTACGGAGTTGTTCGTTGGGCAATGCCACTATTCTAAAAATCAACTCTTGTCCAGAAAGCTTGGAATTGTTCCGCGCGATTAAAGCTCGTGCTGATGAGCCTGATGAGGAACGCTCAGTAAACCGATATGCCGCAGCGATCTCTATGCCCAAAGCTTTAGTACATGAAGAAGTAAAAAAGATAGATCGTACTAAATGGCCTAGCCTTTACCGGCTTGCGGAGAAATTTGATGTAACGATCTCTGCTCTAGTTGTTCGTTTGAAACAACTCGATCTCCTGTATGTTGGTGATGACAAATCATTGTTTGAGTCGTACGCACACGCAACTGGGCAACAGGGCTTTGGATTCTAGTGGATTTTTTAATGAAAATGTTGAGTTGAGTCTCAACACTACATTTTGATATGGTTACATTATTTAAGAGGCAAGAATTATGGCAAAGAAAGACTATCATGTTGTCCCTCATGGAAAACAGTGGGCTGTTAAGCGAGAGGGAACGAAATGTGCATCCTCACTTCAACCTACTCAAGCTAAAGCAATAACTACCGCTCGGAATTTAGCCAAGAAGAACGAAACAGAATTAGTGATTCACCGTCAAAATGGGAAAATTCGTGATTCTGATAGCTTTGGCAATGATCCGAATCCACCAAAAGATAAGAAATTTTAATTGGGAGGCAATGTACGCTCTAGAGAAAGTTTGTTACTTTATTCGCATAAACCAACTAACGTATGAGGCAAGAAATGAGTAATTCGCAAGAAAGCAAACACGAAGACCAAGGCCATAATAAAGAATTCACGATTATTGTGAATGGGCGACCGAAAATAGTGACCGAAAGAGAATTGTCATTTGCTGAGATCGTCGCTCTGGCTTTTGACAACCCTCCAACAGGAGAGAATATCGTTTTTACTATTACTTATAGGAAGGGAGAGGGCAATAAACCTGAAGGAACTATAGTCGATGGAGAAACTGTTAAAATAAAAAATGGAATGATCTTCAATGTCACAGCAACTGATAAATCATAGCCCCGACCTACAGCGGTTGCAGGAGGAAGGTTACGATGTAGAAATAAGATCTAATTACCTGCTGATCAAGAGAATTCCATATGTAAGCTCCAATAAGGAGATCCAATATGGAACTCTTGTTTCAGAATTGAGTTTGGCTGGTAATATAACAACCACGCCAAGTACTCATGTTGCCATGTTTGCAGGAGGTTATCCCTGCCATAAGGACGGGTCAGAGATAGACAAGATCAGACATCAAAGTAACCGAGAGAAGCTTGTTGATAATCTTGAAACTCACTATTCTTTCTCAAGCAAGCCAGAAGGCGGTTACAAAGACTACTATGAGAAGATGACAACATATGTTGCTATCATTTCCAGTCCTGCTCAGTCACTTAACCCAAACGTTACAGCACAGATATTTCCCGTTATTGAGTCTAAGGACGAAGAAACGGTATTTAATTACATCGATACAGCCTCAAGTAGGGCCAGAATCAATGTGGTCACAAGAAAGTTGGAGCTAGAGAAGATCGCAATTGTCGGTTTGGGTGGCACAGGTTCTTACGTGTTAGACTTAGTGGTAAAAACTCCTGTAAAAGAGATTCACATTTTTGATGGAGACAAGTTCTTACAGCATAACGCATTTAGATCACCCGGAGCGCCATCGGTTGAGGAATTGAGAACAGCTTCATTGAAGGTGGATTACTTTACAAATCTATATTCCAAAATGCGTCAAGGTATTGTCCCACATGCCTTTTATATTGATGAATCAAATGTCGATCAAATCAGCGGTGTTGATTTTGTTTTTCTGTGTCTCGATTCAGGTCGATCAAAGAAGATAATTATCGAAACCTTAGAGGCAGCTAACACGCCATTTGTTGATGTAGGCATGGGGATACAGCTAGTCGAAGACTCAGAAACATTGATTGGTGTTCTGAGAGTTACAAGTAGTACTCCGGAGCAGCGGAAGCATGTAAGGAGCAGAATCTCATTTTCGGATGATGAAAAAGATAATGCCTATTCTCAAAATATTCAGATTGCCGATCTCAACGCTCTTAATGCAGCACTGGCTGTTGTCAAGTGGAAAAAATTATTTAACTTTTATCTGGATTTGGACAAAGAACACCATAGCACATACACTATAGATGGCAATATGTTAACCAATGAGGACAAGCCATGAAGCGGCAGACAAACCTCATACACGAATTCGTAGAATATATTCCCAATGATTTAAAGGATAACACGGTTTACGTGTCGATAGCTTTTGCAACCGTGGTGCATAAATGTTGTTGCGGTTGTGGGAACGAGGTTGTCACTCCACTTTCTCCTACAGATTGGAAACTAATTTTCGACGGCCAGTCGATTTCGCTCGACCCGTCAATCGGGAACTGGAATTATGCTTGCCAGTCCCATTACTGGATAAAAAATAATAGGGTCAAATGGGCTCCGCAATGGTCCCAAGAAAAGATTAATTCTGGAAGAATTCATGATTTGTGGGTGAAGGCAAAACACTATAATAGTAAGATCCTGAATGTTAAGGACTCGATTGCAGGCATAGGAGAAGTAGAGGAAAATAAATCTAAAAAGAGCTTTTGGGAGAAACTGAAGAACTGGTTGTTCTAGTTTGATGGTTTTAACCAGAAGCTCAGAGAACACCAGCTACATTTGCAATTAGTGCCCAGACCTAACAATTGTACCACAAAGGGTGATATACCGAAGAGAACGGCCCAATGAACGCCAACCCTACCTTGATCCGGGCGGCGATAGTAGCCGCTTTGATGGTTACGGGCGGGCATGGTCAAGATACTCGGTCGGTGACCGCCTCCCTGCAAGCCGAAAGCGACAACAACCGCCTCGTCCTCATGGTGAAGAATATTACTTGGGAACGGGTCCAGGGTTTTGGTCTGGTTGTTGAGTACAAAACGGATATGACCGGCGCGGTACGCGCGGCAGTGGCGGATACCTCGATGCGGGTGGAACCCACAAACGGTGGGTTTCTCCTCGATCTCGGCCCCTCGGGCGGCATAGGGCAGGGAAACGATGGCGTGGTGTCCCTGGCGCTTTCGTCGGGCAAGGTGGCCTCGGCGCGGCTTCGAGTGGAAGGTGAAGCGGTCTCCGGGTTCTGCCTGGTTCCCAAGCTCGGCGATTTTGGTTCCAATTCTCCGCTATCGCGCTACGTTGCGGAACGAGAAGAGGCTACGCTGAACTCTGCGGATTTCCCGAATTCGCTCGTGTTTACCCTTGAAGGTGGTCACTTGGTGCTGACCGTGACCGGCGCGGCGTGGAGCGACGTGCAAGCGATCACCTGGCGGCGGGTGAAGAGCAAAGACCGCACCTCGGCGCTGCGGGAAGCGCTATCGAGCGGCACGGCGCGAGTAACGCCCTCTGCCGATGGATTCCTCTTGGAGATCGATGATGCCGATTTGCCGGAAGGGGAACGGCTGGTAGCCCTGACGCTTGATACCGGTGCCGTGGTGGCATCGCCGATCACCGTGCGCCGTTAATCCGCACTCCTAATATACCGCACGGCAAAGCTCGTGCGCTCCCGGCCAAACAGCGAAAACTTATTACCGTGCCATGAGGTGAACGCTATGAAATTATCCAATGTGCTGGATGTGGTGAGGAAGGAAGTGGTGGCGCGTGTGCGCTCGGTGGAAGACTCTGCGAGTTACGGCGTCACGGAAATAATGGCTACGAGGTACAGGGTTAATACCGAAGACGGAACATTTGTCGTCGTCCGAATTCCAGAACATCGTCGTTTCTTGAAAGACCCCACGGGATACCTGTTGCAAGCGGAGTGGTCCTCCAAGGAAGGGTTCCCTTTGGAGATTTCCGTCCACCAGGACGAAATTATCCTGAAACCGTGTTCAACCGCTTAAGCTTATCTTCGGGGGCCTCAATCGGATAGTGTTTAGCTTCAAACGCTTCAACGAGAGTAGTCATCATATCCAAACGATCTCCTTCAAAGGAGTCTGGCTGCGCGTCCATCAACGCCTCAATCTCCTTGAGGGCCGCTTGATAATCTAATTCGGTTTTAATCGGTGTAATCTCCATGCTCAATATCTTCCCTTACTAACCATCGCCAAGGGTGGCGCTTATCAAATGCTCTCTTTAACCATCGTGTTTTTCCTTAACCAATCGGCAAACGTCTCCTCTTGCAGTTCACCACTGGCTAAGGCAGACACGAATCGAGTCGCTTCAAACTCCGAAGCCGTGAGTTGTCGGTTATTTCGTGCCAGGAACACGTAGCCGGTCATGAAGCCCGTGCGTTTGTTGCCGTCCACAAAAGGGTGATTACGAACAATGCCCACAACGTAGGCTGCCGCAAGGTCGGCTAAATCAGGCTGATCATAAGTCAACAGTTGACGTGGCCGGGCCAGAGCCGATTCCAGCAACCCGATATCTCGAAGACCGCTTGGCCCTCCATGCTCGGCCAATAAGCGGTCATGTATCGCCAATACCACATTGGTTTCTATCCAAATGGGTTCCTTCATTTCGCTAACGCATGGAGGGTGTTGCGATAGCGGGCCATACCTTCTTCGGCCAGCTTCATCTGGGCTTCAAACTCCGGGTCATAGGGGGTCAAGCGGTAACCGCCTTCGGGCGCTTCGGTCAGGAAGAGCCGATCTCCGTCTTCGACGTGCAAGCGACTGATCGCCTCCAGCGGAAGAACAACGCCCAGCGAATTGCCGACCTTGCGAATTTTTAGGTTAATCATGACGGTTGCACCTCCAGAGCATGTTATTACAAAAGTAATAACATGCTTACCCTTAAGATTCAAGCAAGAAAATAGGGCCGTATAGCCATTTCACCATCTCCATGACAGCGCTCCTACCACGGCAATGACTCGTAGTAATCCCTAATGACAGAGTAGACCGTATCAAAATCCGGTAACGGCCCCTCGATTTCGCTTGCCAGTAGATCATACTCCTCTCTGGATAGCTTAATCACTTCAGGATTGGATAAAGATTCGTTAGTAACCGCCAAGCCTCTTGAGTGCGACTTCTCAACAAGGCTATCGAGTATCTTTTTCTTGGTTGCTGCATCCATCGCTAGAGGATAATGCGCAAGAAGGAAGTTTAGATCGTAAACATCCTGTCTGCGCCTGCGGTTCCTGACCACCTGTTGCAAGATCGCCCGGAACTTTTCAGCAACCAATTCGGTAAAGCTGTAGATTTGAATTTGCTTGCCTTCTTCAACCTCAAAAACTTCTATTCCCCTGGATGGCTCATTCAAGCTGTAGTCGATCTCTACTATATTGGAACTATTTTTGTTCATTAGCCTGCGATGGGCGTTTCTATCGTGCTTGTAGGCATAGCCTACAGAAATCTCGATAGTGGGGAACGTGGCATCGGATTTGGGCGGCTTCTGTTTATAGCTTTGTATCTGGCAATCCAAGCCATAGTCCAGGCTCTCTACCGCCTCTACCAAAGCGCCTTTCAGCTCCTGGATGAAGGTTTCAATGTCAAACTCCTTGAGAGTCTTTGCTGTGGAAAAATCAATGTCCTTGGTATAGCGGGTGCTTTCGTAGCCCAAGGCCAGCAATATCCCGCCCTTCATAATCATGTTGGCTTTTAAGGTTTCTGATCGGGTAATCGCCACGAGGATGGTATGCACGGCCTGGCGAAAGGGAACCCGCTCGGCGCTCTGGTTGATCCAATCCTGGATTTTGATTCCTGTCATTTATTCCTCAATGTTAAGAGAGAGACTCCATCGTTCGGAAAAGCGGGAACTGTATTCACCCTTGGCATAAAGCTTCCGGGAGCCGCCGCGCTGCACTTCGGCTTGCCAGCGTTCCAGGGTGGGACTCTTTAACCCGCAACGCTCGTCCAGGATATAACCGGCCCTGGCTTGGTCGATCTTGGTCCCGTGCTGCGCGATCTCATCGGTGATGAGCCGCAAGTAGGTCGCCGCGTGCGCCTCAAACACCTCTAATACATGATAGATGCCGCCGCACATATCGGGCTCCCGAATCATGTCAAGAAAGGTTCGGCCCACGGTGGCTACCCGCAAGGCGCGGTCCCGAACCGCGACAAAGGCTCCCAAGTGCGAACTGCTGTAGACCTTGACCACCTGCCGTTCGATCTTATCGAACCGGAGTCGGGTCAATGAGGGCAGTCCAGCGGTGCGGTAGGGTTCAAGCTGCGCCTCGCCCAGATCCCGCTTCATCCTGGCCTCGGCGAATGTCTTCCACTCAGCGGGAGAGGGAGAGGAAAGAAAGAGCATGGATGGCATTCGCTGGGTAAGACCATGGTATTCCATGGCGCTCAAGTGCGACAGGTAGGCAAACGGGTCCACCACACACGCCACTTCCGACGCGGCGGGCTGCTGGCCCAAGAGGGTAAACACACCTCCCGAAAACCCCTTGTAGGATTGCAGTACCCCGTTCTTAATCAACCGGTCGGTTACGCGCTTCAGGTCAGAGGGGGTGGGAACGTCTTTTTCTAGCCTGACGAGGGCTTGGCCCTGATAAATCTTCGCCTGGTAAAGCTGAAACAGCGTGACCCCAAGTTGGTAGGTGGTTACCACGGGCTGATGCAGGCTTCCTAGCTCAAGCGTAAGGGCGGTACTGAGTTCCATAGTATAAAAGGTTATGTGTTACTTGTCCTTAGGACAAGTAACACATAACCAAATAGGAAGTCAATCAAATTCGCACTTACAAGCACACTTTTCCTCTCAGCATCCTCCTTCCCTCCTTTACCCATGATAACGTATTTTATCTTGTGTAAAATGATCCCATAGGGTAGGGTGGTTCCATGAGCAAAACCCCGAGACTTTCCCAAGCAAAAACCCCCTCCGCGCAAGGGGCTTTATCCCTGGAGTCGGAATCCATCACCCCGGAACCGGAGATCCCGGCATTGCCCGAACCGACCGTGCCGCTGACCCTGCCGGGCCGGACCCTGGACGGTCAAGCCGCGCTGCCGGCTTTGCCCGAACGGGCCGTGGCCCTTGAGGGATCTGTGATCCCTGGGCCTGGAGCCCTCTCCGCTCGCGCCTTGACCGCTGCGGAATTCCAGGGCCTCGCCGAAGTGCCGCCCGAACTGGAATGGTTCGCCAACATTCATAACGCCAAGACTCGCCGGGCCTACCGCCAAGACGTGAAGGACTTTACCGCCTTCGTCGGGATCGCTCGCCCGGAAGAGTTTCGGATCGTTGCCCGCGCTCACCTGATCGCCTGGCGCAAGGATTTGGAGCGGCGCGAACTCGCGCCGTCCACCATCCGGCGCAAGCTCGCCGCGCTCTCTTCGCTGTTTGATTACCTCTGCGAACAAAACGCCGTCCTGCATAACCCAGTAGATGGCGTGAAGCGTCCCAAGGCCAATAATAATGAAGGGCTGACCCCGGCCTTGGGCGATGCCCAAGCGCGGGCTTTACTCGACGCGCCGCCTGCCAACACGCTCAAAGGCCAGCGGGATCGCGCGATCCTCGCCACTCTGCTCTATCACGGCCTGCGCCGGGAAGAGCTTTGCAAGCTGCGCGTCCGCGATCTCCAGCAGCGGGAAGGTGTCCTCCACCTGCGGATTGAGGGCAAGGGCGAGAAGATCCGCTTCGTGCCGGTCGCGGCGAAAGCCGCTCGGCTCGTCAAAGAGTATCTGGAAGTGGCCGGGCATGGGGATGACTTTCAGGGGCCGCTCTTTCGCCCGGTGAAGAACAACACCACGGGCACGCTGAACAAGCCACTGAACCCGGCCTCGGTCTACCAGGAGATCATCCGGCGCTACGGGAAGCAAGTGGGGATCAACGCCGATGTTCACGGGTTCTGTGTGCATTCGTTGCGAGCTACAGCGGCGACAAACGCCTTGGAGCACAACGCCGATATTGCCAAAGTCCAGGAGTGGTTGGGACATGCCAATATCGCCACGACCCGGCTGTACGACAAGCGCAAGAATCGACCGGAAGACAGCCCGACCTTTCGGGTGGATTATTGAAATTAATCTTTTCCAATGTGCGATTCAGAAAAAATACTATTACGGCCAGATGATTACTTAATAATCCATCTATGCTCTAATCCATCCCACTTGCAATATTTCTTGTGGAACGCTTTCATTGCAGCTACATACTGGGAAAAAATTAGCGTAACATCGCTCACTTGAGGAATATCTTCTTCATCAAGAAGATCCAAAAAATCTATAGATTCTTCGTCGCTAAGCACTACTCTTATTTTTGTAAGTAATCTATTAGCAATGTTGATTTTGCTTTTACTAACAGCAGCATCAGGTTTTTTCTTAGATAATTCTTTGAATTCGTCATACATCGCCTGCAAAAGAGGCGTAGTTGTTTCATAAATTGAAACTTTGTCGGAAGTAGTAGTGGGAAGATTTTCCTTCATATTCACTCCTGAAGCCTTTTAGGTTTTATGGTGCGAATTCTTATCATCCCATCTTCATCAACCTTATCTCCTTCGCTTCCATAAACTCGCCAATACCAAGTACCGTATTCAATAACTGCATTATCTGAACGAAGTTTTTCAAAACACTGAAGATACTGAGATAAGATAAATACCGCGTCACTATTTTGTGGAATGTCATCTTCATTAAATGAATAGAAATCGTTAAATGGCCTATATTTTTCAGAAAGAAATTGGTTGCATTCATCTAACAATTTATTAATTAATTTTAGCTTGAAATTATTCAATGCATCGTTTGGTTTCTTTTTCGATAGCAAAGAAATTTCTTCATAAACGCTTGCAAGTTGACCACAAAGTCTTTCAAATTTATCAACTTCATTTTTATTCATAATTTCACCTTTATGAAGGACAACTACGTCGGAATTCTATGTATTTCTTCTTTAATACTTCAATGGGAGATCTTTGTTTGCTCTCATATACATCAACCATCAATTTTAGATCTTCGTCTGTTATTGAAATTATGCATTTTCTCTGAGAAGACCAAAGATCTATAGTATTCGCATACATTGTCTTTGGTAGTGGGTTCCTAGTGAGAAACACTCCAAAGTTGCCAATCCCATTTTGGAGATATCGGTTTAGCTGATTGATGTGCTCTCGTTCAATTTTTCTTACATTCTTCATTTCAATCACTAATTGCCTATTCCCATAATCGGCGAATATTTCGTCCAAAAAATCAACATTTCGATTGTTATAGAAAATTAGATCTCTTATGTGCCTGCCAGAATCAGTTCTGCTCTGTGTCTGAGCAAAATCAAGATGTGGATAAAATAACGAAGCCAACAGCTCTGCGGAGAGATTTTCATATCTCATATCCGCACCATCTTCTTTTCCAGTATTTAACTTAAGTAACTCACTCAATTTCCGCTTAGCTGACAAGATAGGGATTTGGCTAAAAAGTGGGTCATTTTTACAGTCATCAGCGGTTCTATCTTTATATTTTGAATAACCTTCTACAATACCATAGTTATCTCTGTTGTAGTTTAAGACTTTTACATGATCTAATGGCTCATTTGGATTAAATATTTCGTCTCTAGGACAATAAGATTTAAAATAATCTTCAAAGTTAATCCAGGGGGTAAATCGAAGCCATCTCTTTGGAGTAAATATCAATGGTTTTTTATTTTTTGGATTTACAGGAAGATATACCTTTTGATTTTTGTCCAAAGAATTAGTTTTGTAATTGTATAATGATTCCAGAATTACGCCCTCGGTAGGGACGCCAACTAGCTCACATTGATCCAATGTATAATCTATCAAGAACGATTTAATATAATTGCAAGCAATATCGCTTATCCTGTCTTTCGAAATCCCTGAAATATAAAGCTGTATAACTTCAAAATGTGTAAATCCATATTGGCCATACTCTGGAATATCTTTGAAAAGATCCAAGATTTTCTGCGCTTGATCTTGTCCAATTCTCACACCTTTTCTTGCTTTTGATACGCCAAGACCAACTTCTGGACATTCAGAAATATTGACTAATAATGACAATGCCTCATCACCACGTCCTTTTTTCAACAAAAAGTTTAAGTAATTAAAAGAGTTGATTATAGATGTATGGAGAGCTTGATCTTGTTGGGATGGAGATTTCCATAGCAAAAATGGATCTACATACAAAGGTATGTCTTCATAAAAAAACTGTATTGCGAAATCCAAATCGGACTGGCTTTTTTGTATACCGTGATAATCTGTTAATCTTGGCCTAATAAGATCCATGCTGTTCCTACCAAATACTTTCCTTCCTGTATAGCAAACGACTACCCTGGTCATTCGGTATTGGACAGGCCGTTTCCTATGGCTTCATTTGATTTCTATCCCGGTATTATTACAGCTTCTCTTTCACAAGCCTTATCACTTCTTCTGAGCCTTCAATCTCGAATGAAAGGCTTCTAATGCTAGTACCTTTAACTCGAATCTTCGGGGGCAATCCAGTTTTTGGATCTCTGATATTTCGGATCTTAGAAGTTATCTTCTCCTTGACAGATTGGAGAATAGCCCCTTCAAGTGCGTTTTGCATCCGCTGCGGATCTACACGGCGACCGTTAATTTCAAAAGAAATATCAATCATCGTATATCACCTCACTTCTTGCCACGACTGGGCCGCTGCGTCAGGGCCGATCCGGCTGCACTCTTCGCATCCTTGCTCGCCTTCGGGTTGCTGAGAACTCTGGCCGCTGCGGAAGCTGCTTTCTTACTCGTCACTTCACTGTTGCCTTTCTTTGCCATAAAATCACCTCATATATTTGAAATGTATGAAAATTTTTAATTTGCGATCATTCTCACAAGCTTATTCTATAGTGTGTTTATCGAACATACAAGTATTTTTTTGACGTTATTGTTCTTTTATGCTAAAAATAGAATCACAGAACAAACTCAGGGAGCGAAGTCATCGCAACCAAAACCCAAGCGGGAGAGCAAAAACCATGTCCTTCAACCCAAACACCCTCGGAAGGAGGCTGCGCGAAGCACGGGAAAACTGCGGCTTGAGTCAACAAGTAGCCGCTGATGCTGTTGGCATACCGCGAACGGCGGTCACGCAACTTGAGGCGGGCAACCGTGCCGTCTCAACCCTGGAACTGGCCCAACTTGCTGAGTTGTACAAACGGCCTGTAGCCGATTTCTTTGGCGAACAACCTCTTCATGAGGATGATCTACTGGTTGCGCTGCATCGGTTGGCTCCGGGCCTCGATGCCCGTTCGGATATAAAAGAACAGGTACAGCGATGCCTGAACCTCTGTCGAGAAGGTTGTTCGCTGGAAAAGTTATTGGGTCGGTCCCCACGCAGCGGCCCGCCAGCCTATAACTTGCCCGCGCCACGAACGGCCAGTGAAGCCGTTCGGCAAGGTGAGCAAATTGCTCTCCAAGAGCGGAAGCGGCTTGGCTTGGGTCAGACACCCATTGCCAACATGGGAGAATTGATCTCGGATCAAGGAATCTGGTCGTCTGGTGTCAACTTGCCCGATGAAATGTCCGGCCTGTTTCTGCGTCACACCTCCATCGGCATGGCGATCTTCGTCAATTTTGACCATGTTCAGGGGCGCAAGCGCTTTTCCTACGCTCATGAGTACGCTCATGCCCTACTCGACCGTGATGGCACGGGAACGGTCTCGACTCGCGATAATGCTTCAGACCTTATTGAGAAGCGAGCAAACGCTTTTGCTGCTGCTTTGCTGATGCCCGGTGAAGGGGTAACGGAGTTCCTCCGCTCTCTCGATAAGGGATTACCCAGCCGGCATGAACAAACGATCTTCGACGTAGCGACTGAGGGGCGTATTGATACCCAAACTCGGCCTGTTCCTGGGTCTCAGAACATTACCCATCAGGATGCTGCGCTGCTGGCTCATCACTTCGGGGTAAGCTACCAAGCCGCTACTTACCGGCTAAGGAGCCTGAACCTGGTTTCGCAACAAGAATGCGCCAAACTGCTAGAGCGCGAATCTGAGGGGAAGGGATTCCTCGACTTCCTGAGGATGTTGGATGATCTTGATAAGCCAGAAAGCAGAGAACGGCAAGATCGCGAATTGAAGAGTCAAGTTGTCCACCTTGCCATTGAAGCTTATCGCCGGGAAGAGATTTCTCGGGGCAAGCTCCTTGATCTCAGCAAGAAGTTGGAACTACCTGGGCGCAAGCTGATTGAGCTTGCTGAGGCTGTCAAGGAAGATTGATTGTTGGAGTGATGCTAGTGGAAGGTCCATCTTCTATTGTTATTGCTGATACCTCGGTGCTCATCAACTTCCTTGCAGTAGACCGTATGGACCTAATTAAGCGGCACTCGTGCCGCTTTTTAATCACAGATCATGTAAGGCACGAAATTACAGAACACTACCAGGAACAATTTTCTCGTCTGAAAGAAGCATTGAAGCAAGGCATTCTTGAAGAAATCTCCGTTACTGATCAAGAAGAAGTTGAAACGTTCGCCAAGTTGACCGAACTTGAAAGCTTCGGTAACGGTGAATGTGCTTGTATCGCTGTTGCTCTTCATCGTAGCTACACCTTGGCGATTGATGACAAAAAAGCCATAAAGCAAGCTCGCCTCTCCTGCCCTACAATCAGCATCATCACCACTGAAGACTTGATGGTGTCTATGATTAAAGCTGGACTCATTACTGTGAATGAAGCAGACGCCATTAAAGATGAATGGGCTTCATCGCATAAATTTAAGCTTAAGATTCATTCCTTTGGAGTTCTCCTTTAGTCGGCCTTCAGATACGTCCATGTATTTTCCTCGGTCTGGCATCCGCTACTGGCGTATCTGGCATCCGTCCTGGATACAGAACCCTGTTCCTTGTTGTAAAGCATTTTACCGCTAAGTGTGGAAAATTGCGAAGATTTATCCAAGATGCAACCACTATGCACTGAAAGTGCATAGTTTTAACTATGATCCGCTTCACTTCGTTCAGCGAACTAAAGTCCTTCTAGGACAAGAAAATAACGCAGAACTCAGCGACGAACAACGGAAGTCCGCTGGATCGCCGAGTCAGAGTCTGTACATGATCCCTCACTAGAACATGTGTCTGTAATCGTGATATTTAGTGTTGGGATTCCAATAGCCTTCCTATTTTTGAAATTTTCCATAATGTAGTGCTGAGCAAAAGAAGCGAAAACATCGCCTGAACTTACATGCGTATCTGGGGTTTGAGCATGGGTTTTACCTGCTGAATCTAATTTTTTCATACAAGCGCTCCTATATTTGTGGGTTCCTTCCCAACAATAGCCAGTGTTAGGAAAAACGTAGCTAATAGGTCAGCGGAGTGACCAATAATGTGCTGCGCTTCATCAATTTCAAACAATCTAGCCTTAGCAATATTCATGCTATCTATCGCAATAAATCCAAAGCAGAAGTGGTGCCCATTTACAATATCGTTAAAGCGGATAGGAGCTAGTAAAGTTGCATTATAAAAACTCTTCCATGCTTTATTTTCATTCTTGTATGATGCTCCAAGGGCACTAAGATCATCACACGCATAGACAGCATTCTTATAAGTATAGGTATGTTCAAATGCAGTATTTCCTTCAATGCTATAGAAATTTTGTGTTACCTCACGTCTATCTCTAAGCTTCTCAAATGTGAACGGGTCTCTGTAGGCGGTATATACCCACTTCTTTTTTTTCCTAATATTTTTCTTTGCATCCTTATCGATCTTGGTATCCAAAATTCCAATTAGTATATTTGGTGAAACGGTAAGTTTTATAGAAACAGACAGATCGTCGTAAATGTTAATACTCTTTGACAATAAAAATTCCCTATATATTTCTCTAAGGTCTGAAGTGACTGAGTGGCATATCTTTTCAAATGTCTGCTTGCTCTTTTGATCGACAAGAATATCGTCTTCAATATAATCTCGGTAACGCAAAAAAACATCGCAACGGAACTTGTGAACGAGCAGATGGAATCTTTCAAACTGCCTGGAAAGCCTTTTATTTGACTCCTCTAAGTCATTAACTGCAATAATAAGATGTTGCTCTCGCCGTATATACTTCCATAAAAGTATACCGCTGGTTAGCAATAGCAATGCAATTACAGATATATCTCTAACTATAATAAGTTCTGGGATCTTATCTGGATATCTGTATGTAAAAACCGTTATAAAAATTGATAGGATGCTCAGGATAACAGACACGAATGTGTAAATTCTATCAGGTGTCCCAAATAGATAATCCTTTAAAACATTTATTTTTTTCATATCCATGAGCTATAAGGTAACTTAAATCTTCGCTCCACTCAGCGAGTGTTAAACTATTTCCAGCAATTATGCACTCGTTTATTAAAAACTTTTTTGGATCAATGCTACGAACAGTTTAGGCGATCATTCCTAATATGTGAGCCTCCGCAAGCAAATTAAACCAAACTTCTTAACCTACACTCGCTATCGATAGCAGAAGCTACGATTTTTAAATGGATTTTAGGACCCGATGGGCTTTCCGTCCACTAGGCGAAAAAAGCCTGGCATGGCCTTTGGCTGGGCATTGACGCGCTTTGCTTACAGGTAATTTATTATTTATCAATCACTTAATAATCAGATACATTAGGATTACCTTCTAAGATGGAAATACTAGATAAAGCGATATCAAGACGCAAGATATCATCCAAAGGCAGATTTTCTCTACTCCGTCCACGATTGCGTGGATAGTGCGGCAACCCTGCTACCTTGCTTAACCTTGTTCCGCCAGTGAGCCCGTTCCTTGGTCTCACTGGCTAAACCTCTGCTCTCAAGCCGCTAACCACTCGGCTTCCGCCTCCTCCACCTTCGGCCCCTCAACCAGGGCACAAATGAACTCAAAAGCCTTTTGCGCCTGGCTTGCAGCCTTGACCAGCGCTCGGTAGTCCGCCTTGAGGATCTTGAGCCAGCCGGAAATGTAGTTTTCGTGCTGAAGCTTTCCGGTTAACTCCAAGTGGGCACACAAGAAAGCGGAAGTCATCTCGGCCACCAGTTCCTCAAACGCATAGGCGTTGTCGCCAAAGCGTTTGCCCCACTCCCGATCCAGCCGGCTGGGGTGACCCGTCCAGTGGCCAAGTTCATGAAGTCCGGTGGCGTAAAAATCCTCCGCCACCTGGAACCGCCAGCGGTCGGGAAGCGTGATCTGGTCGTCCGACTTCCGGTAGAACGCCCTGGGGCCTCCTTCCACGATCCGCGCTCCGCTCTTCTTGAGCAGGTCGTCGGCCACCACAATCGGCAAAAATCCCTCCTCCTTCGGCGGTTGCGGGCGCAAGTGATCCAGGCCGGCAATCTGATCCAGGTTGAAGACGACAAAGGTCTTGAGCATCGGAATGACGCGCTTGCCGTCCTCCTCGGCTTCGTCCTCCACCACCAGGGGCTTGTAGATGATCCCGTGCGTCCCCTTTTCGTCCTTCATGACGTGGCCGCCAAGCTGCTTCGCTTGGTCGTATCCGATCCACGAGTTGGTGGTGTAGCCCTTGCGGGCGGCGGCTTCCCAGAGAATAGGAATGTTGATGCCGTGGTAGCTCTCCTTGGTTTTCACGTTGCGGGGAATGGAAAACGCCCCCCCGCTCCGGTCCCATGCGCACTCCCACGGTTTCACCCCTGCTTTAAGTTGTTCGATGATCCTGGCCGTGACTTTCTCGATGATCTCTTGGTTGTTCATGGCAAACCTCCAAAGCAGGAGGCCCGAACGGCAAAGACCGGCCTCGTGGCCCGTCCCTTCGGTCGGGCCACGTCTCAATCGAATTGAACCTTTTAACGCAGTAGCATGGTGCTGCCGCCTTCACCTCGGGGGTCAAGGCGGTAGCCCCTATCGCACATTACCCTTCATGGCAGTTGCGAGAGGAAATGTTGCCGGGCTCGCAACGCTGGGAAAGAAAACGGTGCAACTGACGAATCGAGAGCGGGAAATTCTAATTGCGCTCACGCATAAAGTGCGGCTCTTATCGCTTGAACAAATCGCGCGCACCTGGTGGACAGATTCCCCGTCCGGTATCGCCACTGCACGAAAGCGGCTTGCAGTGCTCGCCGATCCGGCAAGTAACTCCTATGTTATGCAGAGAATGAAGCTAAATGCGCACCCTGAAATTGCGCTTGATGGCCCTATTTTTTCATGGCAACCGGGAGAAATGACTCCGCACTTCGGGGCACTCAGCTACCGCTTAAAAAAGCGCTGGAATGAAGCCCCAAAACCGACTACGGTTTATATCGCTACCGAAAAAGCCGCGCGCTATTTCGGCGGCTTTGGGGGAAAGTTGAGGCGTCCGCTGCAAGCCACTCACGATCTTCATGTGGCGCAAATTTATTTGCACTTCCTTAAGACCGATCCGGCTCGGGCGGCGCTTTGGGTCTCCGAAGAACGCTTCGCGCCGGAACGCCGGCGCGAGAAATTGCCGGATGCGGTCATCCGGGATGAGGCGGGAAATATAGTGCTGGTGATTGAATTTGGCGGGGCATATGACGCAAAGCATGTGGAGCGGGTACACCTTGATTGTGTTACTCGCTCCCTGCCGTATGAGCTGTGGTGAGGGGTTATTGGCCTAATATACCTTTCTCTACCCAGATCTCGGCATATTGCTTGAATTCCTCCAAACGCTTTTTCATTTCAACCCAATCCGCTTCGGTGGTCGGCTTTGTCCACTTAGGTCGATCATTATTTTGATGATTGGCTTGGATTACAAGTCTATTCACGTCTTCGAGCGATCTACACGTAATCATATCAGAATATGATACTGGACTTTTTTGATTATTTTTCGTACCCCACCGGCACGCATCACCTTTAAGTCCGCGCTCACCTGGAGCCAAGAATGGCTGAAAACGGCTTATGGTCTCGTTGCTCGTTGCTCGTTCGATTAACCGCTGACGCTCGGCTTTTTGCCGGAGAAACTCGGTTTCCTGCTTGATGCGTTCAATCTCCTGCCGGGCTATCTCCGCTTGCTTTTTAGCCTCTGCCTCGGCAATGAGCTTTTGGTTTTCTAGTTTCGCCTGGTTACGGGCGAATTGTTGAGCCTCAAATTCCCGTTTCGCTTGCTCTTCCTTCGCCTGATCAATCGCAGCAGCGAGAGTTGGCGAATTAGCGTTCACTTGAACACCCTTACTCCGCTGCAACAACGCTCTCCATTTAGCCTGTAGCCGGTCATACTCGATTGACGTTTCTTTAGCCTCCTTACTAGCGGTGCGTATTTCCGTCACTACGGCCTCGGTGGGTGCATAGAGACTGCTATCGCTTGCGGCCTGAAGGGGCACAAGCATACTTTGAATTCGACTGCGCATCCCCTCTACCTGACTTGCGGGGGAGCGCTTGACCTCTTGAAGGTGAATAAAATCTTCAACTCTCACAGGATCGCTTGCCAGCGCTTGGCCTTCAGCGCTGGTGAGAATTGCCTTCATCTGGTTTTCCCATCGCTCAATTACAGATTGCAGAGTATCCAACTCTTTAATGACCGCGTTTCCCTCGGTCAACGTTGCCAAGCGCTTCCCCTTGGCAATGGCCGCTTGCTCCTGCTGGGCTTGATCGGCATTTTCGCTGCTTAAGCGCTGATCGAGAAGTTTACCCACGTCCCCCTCCGCGCCAAGCGCAAGCGGAGTAAAGGCGGTGAGTCCAAGAAACAAAAGCCAACCTCTGTGCATCGTTATTTCCTCGGGTGAGTGAAACTGTTTCTGGATGGAAGAAAATATCGAATTCTTTATTCGCTTGCTGGGGCCGTGCCCCGGTCTGTGGGGTCAATGACCCTTCGCGCCTGATAGAGCGCCTGCAAGTGTTTTGCCCACGGGGAAGCTGTAACTTTTTCGCTCACCTCGGGCGGCGGTTCGTCGTCTGAGAGGATATAAGCCGTGCGTAGCAGCGGCGCTTCCGGGCGGGCTTCGGTTCTACGCTTGCGGTGGGTCACTAAGGTATGAGCACTTGGAACCGGCCACGAGGCGTTTTTCCGACGTTCATATTCCTCGAAAGTAATGTGATAGTCTCCACGAAGCGGAAAGGCATAGCCGCCAAACTGTGAATAACCATGACCTCTGCTAATGAGCACGATGCTAGTATCTGGCTCATCGCTTAGCGCAATGATGTCATTTGCCATGAGCCGGGGGCCTACTTTCTCATCGGCGGTGGTTACATTCCCTGCGGCGTCCAGTCGCCGGGAATAGTAAAGCGTCTCCCCAGAGGCTTTGCTCAGTTCCTCCCGTTCCTGAGGGTTACTCATGGAGAAAATCTGCTTGAACCTGGTGTTGGTCTGCACGGTTCCTTTGAGGTCTAGATCCCTCGTCCAGAGATCGCTATCGGTTTGGTTCGCAAGAATCATCCCCATGCCCATACTCCGGGCCTGCTGCAAGAGGAGCTTGAAATTCAGGGATGCGACATGCTGAAACTCGTCTACAAAAACCCAAATTTTAGGGGTTTCGTGATGCTCTCGCTGATGCTGGTAGGCACTCGTAAAAAGCGTATAAAGCGCAAGTTTTGCGATTTCACGAACGGAAGCGGTTTCAATCGCAGCGGGTAGCCAAAAATAAACCACCTCGCGGTTCTTAACCACATTCGCCATGTTGATCGCCTGATCTTCTACCAAGTCTTTAGCGGTATAGTTGAGCTGATGTATCGTGGCTAAGGACTCCACCACGGCAATTAGTTCAAAAGCGTCCTTCTCATCGCTAATCGTGTTCGTCAACTTCCCTACTTTGTCGCGTAGCTCCTCAAAAGAGGCAATATCGGGATACTCCTGGATGGTGCGCGAGAGCAAGTTTCGAGCTACCCGCGAATAATAGGACCGGCCATAACCCTCCCCGTGATCTAACCCCAAGGCGCTTAAAAAGACTTCACACACTTGGTTCAAACTAATGTGGTCGCTTGAAAATGGCCCAAAAGGGTTAAATGCATAGGTCGCCTTTCCTATTTCGTTGGTGAAGAACTTAAACCGGCTACCCGCTCCGTTTTGGGCGGTTTGAAACAAGGGCATGTCGCCTTTTAAGTCAATCACCACCACTGCCGAATCTTGCAAGCTAACCAGTTGAGCCAGCAGTGGAGCCATGCCCAAGGCCGTTTTGCCACTGCCGCTATCTCCCAACAAGTGAGCGTGTTCGCCTAAGATGCTGCGGTGTAATAAAACTGGATAATCCTCGGTTGCGTGCACGCCTAACCAAAGATGCTCTCGGGCCGCAGCAACTTTTGAGTGTTGCAAGCGATTCACATATCCTTGCCAGTCGCTTACTGGACTCTTTAAGGCGTCAATGTTTTTCGCGTAGCGCGGTAGCGCTCGGCCAAAAACAGCTAGACAGGTCATCAGGAAAATCAGAATGGGAAAGAGCAAGCACTGCACAATGCCTAGCAGAATTGCCCAAACAGCTTGGCCTTTGCCCATGAAGGCGCTATCCAGCGTTAGACTCACCCAAGCGCCGGGGCTGGTAGTCAAATAATCGGCCGTTTGTTTACTCAAAACATATTCCTGCTGCGAAACAGGGTCTAGTTTCTTCAGAAGCAGAACCTCGCCTTTAGAAAGATTCTTCACCACCTCTGCTGCGGTGAGTGGTTTATAATTATCAAGGTGAGTAATGATACTGGTTAAGGAAATCTTTTTATCCACTACCCGGCTAAAGGCAGCAAGCATGGGCCGCGAATCACTCGATAATAATCCCAACGGCGCATAGGAAATAAAGTGAATTGTTGTGGTAAACAAAGCGCATAGCGTAACCGCTGCTAATACATTGCGCATGATCCAGGTTCCGCCTGGACTTTTGAAGAGCCCTGGCGGTGAAATTGGATTGGGAAAGACAGTTCCGTGACTCTGGTAAGCCCCATAGAGAATCCAAAATATGATATTAACCACTACGAGGAAGATGACTACCATTATAACGGTAATGACCGTGGTATCTATCTCCCCTTTTACGGCCTTGGTTAGCGAAGTACCATTCATCACCAAATAAATAGCAACGCCATAAAAAGCCACAGGGAGTAAAGTAACCAAGCAGCCGGAAGCTGCTCCCATTTGATTGTTCTGTTCCACAAAATCAAAATGAACGGCTTGATAGCGAGAGTATGTAAACCAACTGACAATCGCCTCCCGGCAAAGCGATATAGTTTCTCCTATCGCCTTAAACCCTGTCACTCTATAGAAAATACCAAGGGCAAATAATATCGTAATCCAGATAAAATTCCTAAATCCTAGAATTGGTGTACTCGCAAAAACAATCAGCAACAGGCCATAAATGGCAATGATAGCGAATCTGTCATAGTAGCGATTCTCCCACTGCGCTTGGGCCATTTTCCGCTTCTCGCCTAAGAGTTGCGGACTAGCTGCAAGCCACATTGCGTAATGAGTTGCGATGCGACTTGCCAGATAACAAGTCAAGCCAAGGCTTAAAAGAAAAAACCCATACCCGATCACTGGATAGTGACGAACCCAGTGCGGAAGAATCGCTAGTACCCATAACCCTGGCCCTAATAATGTATAAACTAGGGCGATCCACCTCACCCGCTGGGTAATGAGTTTATATAAACCAGCAAGCACGCCAGTAGCGCTAAACATGGCAAAGAGAAAGGGGGTATCAAGATAGGCGCTGGTCAAGGAACTGACAGTGCCCAAGACCAAACTAAGAAAACCGATGAGCCCCACCATGTAAATAACAAAGTGGCGATCCTTGCGGATTAAAACTGGTTGCGCCCGGTAATCTAGCTCTAGTTCTTCAAGGTCTTTTAACCGTTCGAGCTGTAAAACATCCCACTTCGGGGCGGTACTTGGCCGATAACCGTTATCAGTCGGTTCTCGGCCTACCTCATGGGTTCTAACTTTTTCGTAAGGCATGGGTAGACTACGCGGAATGAGGCATTAAATTACCAAGATCGGAAACGACCTCCACCCGACACCAAACCGGTAAAGGGTTCTTCCGCAATTGAACATGAAGCATCTCGCGCTTGCTATCCTCGGCTAGCACAACGGAAATCACAAACAGTTCATCGGCGATGATTTCCTGAAACCCCGGTAGCCCCCTCCCCCGCTCAATGAGCTTCCGACATTTGTTGAGAAGGCGCTGATACTCTCCACCTTGTTCCACGAGAATTTGTCCTAGTCTCGCGGTTTTTCCATCGTAATCGAGATAGAAATGGTTCTGACCAAGATCCAGTAATTCAGCAAAGCCTGAAAATGCCTGGATGAACTCCGCCCTAGTGAATACCGGTTTGACGGTTTTCCCCAAACAGCAAAAGGCCAGCACCCCATAAAGTCTCACCATAGCTTGAGGCCCAAACGGAGTGGCGCTCTCCTCAGTCTCTCCCAAAGTTTTCGCGGCGGCTGGCGTAAGCTGATAGTAAACCCGCTTGCCATAGAGCGGCTGCGGCTGAAGGTATTCCCCCGTCAAGCGCCTGAGCACGTTCTTCTCGCCGCCCGGTTTGGCGTCGGGGAAGAACAACCGGCGCAAGGCTTCGGTCGTGGTCAAGCGGTAGCGCGCAACGTGCCTGAGGATCTCTTCGTCCCTCTCGGTTAGCGGCATGACTGGCTCCTTGGATGCTTGCCGGTAGTGTAAGACATGCCCGAAAAACTCGCTTCCTCCCACACCATCCCCCACACCCTGTGCGGCAAGGCATGGTGTGGGCTAAAGAGCCGCTTCCAGGCTGGAATGCAGCGAAATAGCGGCTTTTCCTGGGGGGTACACCATCTCCAGGTGTACCCCCCAACCGTTAGTCCCCCCTAGGGGACCGCGCCCTTGGCGCGCGTGCGGCCTAGCACGGGGGTACGGAGACCCCGTTCAGGGGTCGGGAGTACCCGGGCAAGCCGGCCTAGGCTTGCCGGCCCCGGCCTAGGGGCCAACACCCCGGCCTAGGGGTGTGCCTCACAGCGTGCCCCGGCACGCTTGAGGCTGGCCGTTCAGGCCGTGAGCGTCCAGCGAACAAGGGCACTCAGGCTCCGTTCAGGAGCCTGTAAGTGCCCTGGGGTGGGATGCCCTCATAAGGAGTGACAACAGGGATTGTCACTCCTTATGAGTGGCATCTCGGCATTGCGCTGAGGTTCACGAAGCGCAATGCCGGGAAGCGAAGCTTATTCCGCGAAGCGGAATAAGCGTAGCGCGGTGGTGGCCGTGACCGGGGAATATCCCAAGCGCGAGAGCGCGGGGGAATTCCCTGGGCACGGAGATAAAAGAAGCGCTGCGCCATGCTTGGCGCAACCGCACAAGGTGGTAAGCGGTGCGATTTCCGCGAAGCGGAATAAGCAAAGCGTTCGGGGGGTCGCGGCAAGGAATATCCCTAGTACGAACGTACTGGGGAATTCCTTGAGCGCGATTCAAGGGCTTTAGCGTATTTCCCGCTAACGGCGGGAATGCGCAAAAGCCCGACAGACAAGAAGAGTCGCGCCAAGGATGGCGCGTCCTTTTACTCAGGGCGCGGGCGGCGCAAGCCGTCCGGGGGTTGGGATTCCCGCAAGGGAATAATGGTGGCGGGGGCGGAGTAGCGGCGGCGGGGGCCGAATGCCTGAAGGATCTCCCAAGCGCGAAAGCGCTGGGGAATCCTGAAGGCGTGAGGCGAGATTAGGAAAGGCGCGCGTTAGCGCGTCCGCTTAGGGGGCCTTCCGCCGATAAGGCGGTTCTTTAGAAGTGGGGGGTCCAAAGGCGGGGTGGGTGGCTGGGGTCCAAAGGTGGGGGGGGAGAGAGATCGCGATTCCTGGCTTTGCAGCTTCGCGAAAACGGGGCGTTACGGGGTGTCCCCGCAGAAGGGGGTATGTCGAAAACGGCTTGCCGTTTGAGACTAGGGGGAAGGCTTTCCCCCCTTAAGAGGTTTTTAATGCAGATAAGGAAATCAGCAGGGGTAGTTATTCATAGGTGAGTAGAGAGCGGATATGAGTCAGTGGTAGCCGGTATCTCCAAAGCGCGCAAGCGCGATGGAATACCGCTTGCGGGCTTTGCGGATTTCCCGCGAAGTCGGGAATCTGCTTAAAGCCCAAGTAAGAACCCAGTCACGCCAAGGATGGCGTGTCCGCTCAGGGGGGATTCCGCCGATTAGGCGGTTCCTTAGAGGTGGTGGGGACCAATGGCGGGGTGGGTGGCTGGGGTCCAAAGGTGGGGGGGGAGAGAGATCGCGCTTCCTGGTTTTACAGCTTCGCGAAAACGGGGCGTTGCAGGGTGTCCCCGCAGAAGAGGGTATGTCGAAAACGGCTTGCCGTTTGAGACTAGGGGGAAGGCTTTCCCCCCTTAAAAAGTTCTTAACACAAATTCCTTGGCGGGTCGGGATAGAACAGGGGAACGGTTTGGCGGTAGCTAGTATCTCCCAAACACGGGGGAATCCTGAAGGCGTGAGGCAGGATTAAGCGAGGCTCGCGTTAGTGCATCCGCAATATTTGAAATGAATTCTATTTTTCTGTTTATTGACAATTCACATCCCATTTATTTCGCGATAAATTAGAAATGTCACCACCTAGGAAAACGTGGCTGACATTGTTGGTACGCCGCAATACACCCGGTAAAACTGGCCTCACCAGCTAGAGTAAGGGCATGAGTTGGCTACTCATGGCGTATTGTGCGCGTAGAGCCGGATGCATCGAGAGGTGCTTGTCCGGCTCGACGGAGGCTCGTCGGCGTAATCCTTCAGGGATCGGATTCCTTGGAGAGTAATCCCGACGTTCTATCCGATGGAGTTCTTTTCTTTTCTCCCTCTGTGGGGTTTCCTCCTCCATGAGGGTTTGCCTGGGCGACGGAGAAATACCCTGTTCAGGGAGAGCTTCCAAGCCTCTCAAAGACAGGGCTGTGATGTTTCAAAGCGGGTGTAAATCCCGTCCAAGGGATTCTGGGCCTCCAAGGTCCGCTTAACTTGGCTGGCGTGGGGAGTTCATTGTTGGTGACAACAATGACCGGACATGACAAGTCCGGGGTTCTTGTTAAACGCAAGACCGCGAATAGCTCAACCATGAAAGGCCCGTAAGGGCTTGCCAGTAAATTCCATTCAGAGACGGTGCCAAATCGCGAAAAATCTTTATCGGCGGGTAAGCGAACGCTTCTAGGTTCGGTTCGCAGAAATCTTGCGTTTTTCGTTCAACATCGCAAGCAAACGATGTCGGGGTTGATAGCCTCGCCATACGATAGAGAGTTGGGGATCGTATCCCCTAGCAACGTGACTGATGGAATGGAGAGCATCACTAATCCGGGAAGCACTGTAGCCTCCGGTTTAGCCAACCGGTGCCTGAGAATAGTCAATCAGGTGGTTAAAAAGCTG
>WBZV01000091.1_pt2 | contig 44930 bp, 49 predicted proteins | sample 5204221 | NCBI WGS metagenome assembly WBZV01 (sample SAMN12344360, study PRJNA552823) | activated sludge metagenome | biome: Activated sludge suspended growth; feature: Nitrification reactor; material: Wastewater; isolation source: activated sludge from nitrification reactor of wastewater...
CTCTTCTTCACCCCAGATTCAAGACCCGATTTTAGATCGGGATCAGAGGACATCTATCCTGACACCTAGGGGTGTCGAGTGTCACGGCACTGATCGGCGGCTATCCGCCCCTCACTTCCCCAGCCTCGGATACATCTCCTTCATCTTGACGATGTCCTTGGGCGAGAGTACTGCGTTGGTGTTGGTGGGGCCGCGGCCGTCGGCGAACAGGCGTCCGTCGAAGGCGTAGAGCATGATGGAGGCGTCGTCGAAGTCGGTGGCAGAGGTGCCGTCCATGGGGTACTTGCGGAGCACGTTGCGGTCGATGTCGTCGGGGCTCCAGAAGTTCGGGGGGCCCTGGAAGTACTTGAGCACGGCTTCCCGGTTCCAGATCCGGGAGAATTTTGGCGACTGGTGTTCGTGGATGCAGCCAAGGGCATGTCCGAATTCATGCAGCACCACGCGGGAATATTCGGCATCGTCGGTGTTGTCGCGCAGCCAGCCGTAGTTCATGGTGGGTTGGTGCGGGGGGAAGTAGGCGGTGTTGAGGGCGTCACGCCCGACCGCTGACCACGAGCCTGCGTCGGCGTAGAAGGAGATCCGGATCTCGGCGGCGCCGCTGGTGACGAACTTCAGCTTCACGTTGACGGTCTTTTCCCACTGCAGGGCAATGGCCTTGACCTTCTTGCGCATTGTCGGTGATCCGTCGAGAAAGCGGCAGCGCAGGACGGTGCCCGGTGCCCATCGCTTGGTCAGGCGCACGGCCATGCGCGCCTTGCCCATGACTTCCTCGTCCGTCAGGGGCTTGGATGAGGCGTCCACCAGGGCGCTGCGCAGGCTGCGCCGTGCATTCAGTTCGGGGTCCAGTTCGTCGGGAATGATGCGTTCAAAGCAGATGCGCATCGGCCCCTCATCCGGTGCGGCTGTTTGTACGGTGTCGGGCTTGCCTTTCGCTTGCTTGGCCATGCTGTCCTCCCTGTTTGGTTGCGCCTGAAGACATGGGGATATGTATTCAGGTTTAGCAGAGGGCGTGCAGCATGCAAGGGCCGCGTGCGGCCCCGTGGGTTCAGCGCCCGAAGGTGGCCCGCACCACCTCCAGCAGGGCGTCGGCCACGTCGGCATCATCGGTCAGGCTCTCCACCAGTGCCGAACGACAAGCCTCCACCGGGTCCAGGCCGACCTTCACCAGCTTGGCCGCATAGACCAGCAGGCGGGTGGACACCACTTCCTCGAGGTCCACGTCTTTCAGGCTGCGCAGGCGCCCGGCGATGGACACGAGCTGCCGGGCCAGCATCGGGTCGCAGGCAGCTTCACCTTGCAGGATGGATTCTTCCCGGGCCGCGGCGGGGAAGTCGAAGCGCAGGCTGATGAAGCGCTGGCGCGTGGAGGGCTTGAGGCCCTTCAGGAAGTTCTGGTAGCCCGGGTTGTAGGACATCACCAGCATGAAGCTGTCGGGGGCGTGAAGGAGTTCGCCGGTGCGTTCGATGGGCAGCACGCGACGGTCGTCGGCGAGGGGATGGATCACCACGGTGGTGTCGCGTCGGGCCTCGACCACTTCGTCCAGGTAGCAGATGCCGCCTTTGCGCACGGCGCGGGTCAGGGGGCCGTCGCTCCATACGGTCTGCCCATCACCCAGCAGGTGCCGCCCTACCAGGTCGGCGGCGGTGAGGTCGTCGTGGCAGGCGACGGTGTACAGGGGCAGCCCGAGGCGCGCGGCCATGTGGGCGACGAAGCGGGTCTTGCCGACGCCGGTGGGGCCTTTGATGAGCAGGGGGAGGCGGTTCTTCCAGGCTTGCTCGAAGACCTCCACCTCGTTGCCGGCGGCTTCGTAGAAGGGAATCTCGGTGGTCATGGGGGCGTTCATTTGAGGGCAATCCAGTAGGCGATGGCGATGAGGGCCGATACGAGGAGCAGCCAGCCGATCACGAGGCCGCGCCAGAAGAATTTGACCCCGCGCAGACCCATGAAGTCGAGCACGACGAGGCGCCCCTTGACGAAGCTGATGGCCAGCAGGGTGAGCATGGCCGGGGGACCGGCGATGCCCAGGTGCTCACCCACCTCGCCGATGGTCCAGGTGGCGAGGGTGGCGACCAGCAGGATGGCCCACACGGTGTTGAGCTGTCGGGTGTTCATCGCATCACATAGACCAGCGGAAAGAGGACGATCCACACCAGGTCCACCATGTGCCAGTAGGCCGCGCCGCTTTCAATGCCGTTCATGTCGGCAGGCCCGTAGGCGCCCTGGCGGGTTTTCACCCATAGGGCCACCAGGATCACCATGCCGAGGATGACGTGCATGAAGTGGAAGAAGGTGAGGGACAGGTAGAACATGTAGAAGGTGTTGGTGGACAGGTTGATGCCGGCCTCGAACTTGGCGGCGTATTCGACGCCTTTCACCACCAGGAAGCCGGCGCCGCAGGCGATCCCCGCCAGCAGCCAGCGCGCGCCGGTGGCGGAGCGGGCCCGACCGACGGCCTCGACCGCCCGTGCCACGCAGGCGCTGCCGGAGATCAGCAGTACCGTGTTGAGGGCGCCGGCCTGCCGGTCCAGGGTCTGCTGCATGGTGTCGAAGAGGGCGACGTTGTGTGCCCGGGCGAAGGCGTAGGCGGCAAAGAACACGCCAAAGGCCAGCAGTTCGGCAAGGATGAAGAACCAGATCGCCAGGTCGCCCGGCGGTGCGGTGGCGGGGCCGGGGGAGGCGGGTGCGGGAACAGATGCGGCGTCCATTGTCGGAGTGTCGCCGGGGTCGGTTCGGCTGACCTTGATCTGCCCCAAGTTCCGCACTTCGGGCCAACGATGCGGCACCCTCAAGTTTCTCGATATTGCCGCGTTACTATCACTTTAGTTATAACAATGCTCAGGCGGAGACAATGCGGATTCTGTTGGTGGATGACTCCCGTGCGGTGGCGTCGGTGATCGGGGCGCGACTGACGACCATCGGTCACGAGGTCATCGTTGCCGAGAATGGCGAGGTTGCAGTGGCACGCTTCCGGGATGCCCGACCGGACCTGCTGCTGATGGACATCGAGATGCCGGTGATGAATGGTTTTGAGGCGGCTGAGCGGATTCGTGCCCTCGAAGCCAATGAAGACTGTGCGTGGACGCCGATCATCTTCCTTACGGCCTCCGATACCCCGGAAAATCTGGTGACTGCCATCGAGGCCGGAGGGGATGACTTCATCGCCAAGTCGGTGCCCGAGGCGGTGCTCGAGGCCAAGATGAAGGCGATGGCGCGTATTGCATCCCTGCGGGCCGAATTGTCCCGGGCCAACCGCAAGCTCGCGTCCCTGGCCAATTGCGATGGCCTGACCGGCCTGTTCAACCGGCGCCACATGGACGCATGCCTGGATGTGCAGTGGGCACAGGCAACGCGCATCGGTGCCTCCTTCGGCTTGCTGATGCTCGACGTGGACCACTTCAAGCTTTACAACGATCACTATGGCCATCAGGCCGGTGACGACTGTTTGCGGGCGATTGCCCGCATCCTTGCGGACGTCTGCGAGAAGGCCAATGGGGCAGGCCTGGCCCAGGGTGCCTTTGCGGCCCGCTATGGGGGGGAGGAGTTCTCGATGATCCTGCCGTCTGTGTCGCCGGATGCGTGTGCCCGGGTGGCCGGGGCGGCGGTGGCGGCCGTGCGGGGCGCGGCCATTCCCCATGCCCGGAATGCGGATTTTGGGGTGGTGACCCTGTCCCTCGGCGGCACCCGGACGGCCCGCGCCGAAGGGAGCCTGGTGCCGCTCTTCCGCGCAGCGGACAGCAAGCTCTATGAGGCCAAGCGCCTGGGGCGGAATCGGGCCGAACTGGGCTGAGCACAGGGGCACGAGCGTTGACGCCTGCCTTCAGTAGATGAGGGGAATCAGTTTTCGCACCCGTCGGCGGTAGTCGGCGTAAGCGGGGAAGCGGGCCAGCAGCCACACTTCCTCGCGTCGTGACTTGAGGTCGAAGAAGGCGAACAGCAGGCAGGCCCAGCCCAGCGCCAGCCAGCCCTGCACAAAGAACGCCCAGCCGAACCCGGCACAGATCAGGCCGCAATAGATCGGGTGGCGCACCCACCCATAAAGCCCGCTCTCAACCAGTTCGCAGTCGTCCCGGGGGTGGGGGAGGGGGGTGAGATTGCGGCCGAGGCCGATGGCGGCCGCCACGGCGCAGACCAGCCCGGCCGCCAGCAAGGCCAGCCCGAAGGCTTTGGCGGGGCCAGCCAACGGGGCAGGCCAAGGCGGCAGCGTGCCCTCGCCCGTGGGACCGAAAAGAAGCAGGCCGAACAGCAGCCCCTGAATGACCACATAGCCTTCACCACGCTGCCCCTCCCACCAGGCTGCGCGCTTCATGGCGAAGGCCTTCCGGTGAGACGAAGGGGCTGCGGGCGGGTCATGGGCAGTGTCTGGCCGAAATGGAGGGCCATCCTCCCACGGGGGGCGCCCTGGGTAAAGGGCGGGCGGCCCCGCCGGGGCGTTGAGGGGCGCTCCTCAGCCCACCACGAATCCGGGAATGTCGATGCGTACTGCGGGTCGGTCAAGCACCACGGCGACGCTCGCGGCGAACTTGCGCGCCCATTCGCCGCCCTGGGCGAAGCGCTGTTCGCCACCATACTTGGCGACGTTGAGGATGACATCGAGGATGAGCACCTTGCCGACCGGATTGCTGGGTGTGCACTCGAGGGCGTCAAATTCGTCCTGCAGCCATTCCCTGGCGGCGTCCTTGGACAGGGTGTTCACATCCTCGGCATGGACGTTGAATTCGTATTCCCGGTCAGCCCGGAACACGACGGTGAGGTGGTGCATGCGTGTCTCCTCTTTATATTTTTGCCCTGATCTCCGCATTTTTCGGTGCCCGGCGGCCGGAATCAAGTAACCGATTGTTATCATCGGGCGCTTGTTCCAACGACGCCTCCCCATGACCGCTTCTCCCTGGCGTGCCCTCGCCAACCGCCGCATGCTCATCTGCGTGCTGACCGGCTTCTCTTCGGGGCTGCCCCTCTATTTGCTGCTCAACCTGCTGCCCGCCTGGCTGAAGACCGAAGGGCTGTCCCTGAAGGCCATCGGTGCCTTTGCGCTGATCCAGTTCCCCTACACCTGGAAGTTCATCTGGTCGCCCTTCCTGGATCGTTACGCGCTGCCCCTGCTGGGGCGCCGCCGGGGGTGGATGGGGGCCACCCAGCTATTGTTGCTGGGGACCATCGCCTGGCTCGGCACCCTTTCGCCCACCGTCGATCTGGGGTTGGTCATCGGTCTGACGGCACTGATTGCCTTCCTGTCGGCCACCCAGGACATCGTGCTGGATGCCTATCGGCGCGAGTTGCTGCCGGAGATCGAGCTGGGCATCGGTAATGCCATCCATGTGAATGCGTACAAGCTGGCCGGGCTGGTGCCCGGTTCCCTGTCCCTGGTGCTGGCCGACCATCTGCCGTGGGAGCAGGTCTTCCTGGTGACGGCCCTGTTCATGGCGCCCGGTCTGGTCATGACCCTGATGGTGAGCGAGCCGGTCACCGCAGCGGGGGCGCCGCGCACGCTGCGGGATGCGGTGGTTGAGCCCTTTCGCGAGTTCTTTGGCCGCCATGGCGTTCGGTCGGCCCTGGTGGTGCTGGCCTTCATATTTCTCTACAAGCTTGGCGACTCCCTGTGCACGGCGCTGGCCACGCCCTTCTACCTGGACATGGGTTTCTCCAAGACCGAGATTGGTCTGATCGCCAAGAACGCCGGCCTGTGGCCGAGTGTGATCGGCGGTCTGCTGGGGGGGCTGTGGATGGTCAAGCTGGGCATCAACCGGGCCCTGTGGGTTTTCGGTGTGGTGCAGTGGGTGGCCATCTATGGCTTTGCCTGGTTGGCCTGGCTGGGGCCTGCCGAGTCCGACAGCGCCCGCCTGGGGGTTCTGGCCGTGGTCATCGGACTTGAGGCGCTGGGGGTGGGGCTCGGGACCACCGCCTTCGTGGCCTACATGGCCCGCACCACCCATCCTGCCTATACCGCCACCCAGCTCGCCTTGTTCACCAGCCTGATGGCGATGCCGCGCACCTTTATCAACGCCTCGGCCGGCTGGCTGGTGGAGGCCATGGGCTGGTACAACTTTTTCCTGTTGTGCGGCGTGCTGGCCGTTCCGGGCATGCTCCTGCTGTTCAGGGTGGCGCCCTGGCACGAGCGCCCGGAAGGCCGTGCCTGATCCTTTACCGTCCTGCATCCTGTGCCATGACTCCCCTCGAGACCGCCGCCCGTACCCTTTCCGACACCCTGGACAGTCTGCGCTTTGCGCCGCCGGTGTCCCATGTCTATAACCCGCTCACCTATGCCTGGGCGCCCAATGCCGCCTATCTCCGGCGCTACGGGCAGGGGCAGAAGCGGGTGGTCTTCGTGGGCATGAATCCGGGGCCCTTCGGAATGGTCCAGACGGGGGTGCCCTTTGGCGAGATCGCCGCCGTGCGTGACTGGATGGGGATCGAAGCGGAGGTGCTGAAGCCGGCGGTCCAGAATCCCAAGCGTCCCATCGAAGGGTTCGCTTGTGACCGCTCGGAGGTGAGTGGCCGGCGTCTTTGGGGGCTCTTCGCCGAGCGTTTTGGCACTGCCGAGGCCTTTTTTGCCGAGCATTTCGTGGCCAACTACTGCCCCCTTGCGTTCTTCGAGGGGGGGCGCAATCTCACGCCCGACAAGCTGCCCGCAGGTGAGCAGGCGCCTCTGCTGGCGGCCTGTGACGGGCATTTGCGTCAGGTGGTGGAATGCCTCCGACCCGAGTGGGTGATCGGCGTGGGGGCGTGGGCCGAGCAGCGTGCCCGTCTGGCCCTGGCCGGCCTGCCCTTGCAGGTGGGGCGGGTGCTCCATCCCAGCCCGGCAAGCCCTGCGGCCAATCGGGGCTGGAGCGAGGCGGCGACCCGCCAGCTGGCGGAGCAGGGTGTCTGGTAGCCGCAGCTCTCTGATCGCAGCCCGGGCGGGCCTTCGTTACGGCATCACTTCGTTCCGGCGCGCTCCGCGACACTTGCGTCCACCTGCCTGGCCATCTCCAACATGGTGTCGCGGGATGCCGTGGCGGCGTCGAGCATGGCCTTCACCACGTCGACCATCACTTTTGTTCCCGCGGTCGTGGTCGGCGTCTTCTCCGCGACAGTGGCACCGGTTGGTGGCGGGCTCCCGGAGCCGGCATCGAGCATGCCGGAAAGCCCTTGCTGGTTCTCGGCGATCACTTCGTTGAAGTCGATGGCGTAGCCGACCGCCTGCTGGATGAGCTGGTGAGCCATCTCCGACTGGGTTGCGCATAGGGCCGGTACGCCCTGGGCCGTCATCATGGCCTTGATGCCCGAGACGTTGCTCTCCATGATGGAGCGGGTGGCCTTAAGGTTGAGGGAAATGAGCCGCTGGGCGCACACGAAGCTGCCTTCATAGAGCGCCTGCAAGGTCTTGATGTTGTCCTGGCCCCGTGGGGCGAGCAACTGCTGAAGCGTGAACATGGGTGCATCTCCTTTACGACGAACCGGGGTCGTGAAGCAAGTCGGGCGCGGTCGAGGCCCGATGTCACCGGCTCAGGGGAACACCATAAACGCTCGCCGGCTGCCCGGGCTTGCGTACCGTCAAGAATGTGCATGATCGGGGCGTCGGCACGGGCTGCCGTTCGGTGCAGCGGCCACAAAAAAGCCCCTGCGTTTCAGGCAGGGGCTCTTGTGACAACCGTTCAGTAACGGCGCGGTGCCGGCGACGGCGCCCCACCGGGACGGGCCGGCAGGTGGCGGAAGGTGATGCGGCCCTTGGAAAGATCGTAGGGCGACATTTCGAGGGTGACTTCGTCACCGGCGATGATGCGGATGTGGTTCTTCTTGAGCTTGCCACCGGAGTAGGCAATCAGGGTGTGACCGTTGTCGAGGGTGACGCGGTAACGACCGTCAGGCAGCACTTCGGTGACGCTGCCGTGCATTTCAATCAGTTCTTCCTTGGCCATGTCGGGCTCCTTTTGGGTGGCCGGGCGGCGTCCCTGCGTGGGGCGTGTCGGCCGCGGCCCGCCACCGCCTTGGTGGGCCAGTTTGCGCCGCAGCCGCAAGGGGCGATGGCGATTGAATGTCGGCGCTTGGTTCGGCGGGCCGGCGACGGGTGCCCGCGAACAGGATCGCAGGCGAAGATGAAAGGCGTTTTACTCACGGCAGCAGGGCGCTCCCCTGCATGCCAAAAAACAAGGCCACCGCGTTGGGTGGCCTTGTCTCTGCAATCTTGGTGGGTTGTGAGTGGCTCGAACACTCGACCTACGGATTAAGAGTCCGCTGCTCTACCAACTGAGCTAACAACCCATTCTTTCGGGAGCCGGTATTTTAGCCCCACCGCAGTCTGGTGGGTCGGGCGAGATTCGAACTCGCGACCAACGGATTAAAAGTCCGCTGCTCTACCGACTGAGCTACCGACCCCCCGGAAGAGACGCGCATTATAGCCCTGCTATATCGTACGTCAAGCGTTTTGTAACTGAACCCTGATGGACAGGCTTGCGCCGGCCGCAATGGCCAGGACGGTGAGGACTGCACCGAGGGATAGGGTGGACAGGCCACTGAGACCCTGGCCGATGGTGCAGCCAAGGGCGGTTACACCGCCGAAGCCCATCAGTGTGGCGCCGATGAGGTGGCGAGCCAGATCCGGGGCATCGCGGAAGCCCTCGATGCGGAAGCTCCGTGTGAGCAGGGCGGCCAGCAGGGAGCCGGCGACCACGCCGAGGCTGAGGGCGATGCCCAGGCTGACGCTGCGGCTCTTGTCGGTCCATAGCATCAGCAGATCGAGGGTATAGGCCAGGGGGGCAACGAAGCTGAGGGACTCCATGCGCCCGCTGTTGGTGGCCAGGAAGGCCGGCTCAAGGGTTTCGGGGTCTTCGGGCAGGAAACCGAGGTGCCCGCTCAGATACCAACCTGCCACGATGGTGGCGCCGATGGCCACGCTGCCCAATAGGGGCGCGGGGCGCCACATCTCGCGGCTCGAAAGGGCAAACAGGCCCAGGCCGCCTGCAGCAATGCCGCCGCAGGCGAGCCAAGCGCTGCGTGGGTCAAGTGCGAAGCGGGCGGCGATGAGGCTGGGAAGATCCTGGTGGCTGTCGAGGGTGATTGCCACCGGATCCAGCCAGGCACTGCGCCAGCCGCCAAACAGGCCCCGCAGGGTCATGTAGGCGGACAGGCCGAGGAAGACGAAGACCACCAGCGACTTGAGGTTGCCGTTCCCGAGGCGTACCAGGGTCTTGGCGCCGCAACCCGACGCCAGGGTCATGCCGATGCCAAACAGCAGACCCCCGACAATGTGGGAAAGCCAGATCAGTCGGGTGCCGGTATAGATGGACCCATGCACGTCGATCAGGCCGCCCATCTGCAGGGCCGTGGTGCCGGCCACCGCCGTGGCGGCGGCCAGGGCCCACATGCGCAGGCGGGTCCAGTCTTCCATGATGTGGATGTCGGCAATGGCCCCCATGGTGCAGAAGTTGCTGCGCTGGGCGGCATAGCCGAACACACCCCCGATGCCGAAGGCGAGCCATGCGAGGGTGGCGATGTCGAGGGGGAGGCGGGCATCCATGGGGGTTTCCCCGGTCAGCGGTAGGGCGTTGGGTCGGCCACGCCGGCGGCCTCGAAGCCGGCCCGGCGCAGGCGGCAGGCGTCGCACAGGCCGCAGGCCCGGCCTTCGTCGTCGGCCTGGTAGCAGGACACGGTGAGGCCGTAGTCCACCCCCAGGGCGGTGCCGCGGCGGATGATGTCGGCCTTCGACAGGTCGATCAGCGGGGCGTGGATGTGCAGCTTGTGCCCCTCCACGCCGGCCTTGGTGGCCAGATTGGCCATGGTTTCAAAGGCACTGATGAAGGCCGGGCGGCAATCCGGGTAGCCGGAATAGTCCACCGCGTTGACGCCCACGTAGATGTGGTCGGCGCCGAGCACCTCGGCCCAGGCCAGGGCGATCGACAACATGATGGTGTTGCGGGCGGGTACATAGGTGATCGGGATGCCACCTTCGAGGCCTTCAATGGGTACCGCCAGGGTGGGGTCGGTGAGGGCCGAGCCACCGAACTGACCCAGGTCCACGTGGGCGACCCGGTGGGCGGTGGCCCCGAGGGCCTTGGCCACGCGCTGGGCGGCGGCAAGCTCCGCGGCGTGGCGCTGACCATACTCGACCGACAGGGCGTAGGCGTCGAAGCCTTCGGCGCGGGCAATCGCCAGACAGGTGGCGGAATCCAGCCCGCCCGAGAGCAGGACGAGGGCGCGGGGGCGTGGGGTAGTCATGATTTCTCCGGGATTTCGGAAAATAGTAACGTCGACCGGCGGCCGAGGGGGCATGGACCGGGGCCGGGGTCAGCGGCCGGGCTCGTTGCCCCAGATGATCTTGTGGAGCTGGACCTGCATGCGCACCGGCAAGCGGTCACGGAGGATCCAGGCAGCCAGCTCGGCGGGCCGGAGCTGGCCCTGTACCGGCGCCAGCAGCACGGGGCAGCGCTCGGTGAGGCCGTATTCGGCGATCCGCGCCTTGGCCCATTCGTAGTCGGCCTCGCTGGCCAGCACCAGCTTGAGTTCGTCGCGCAGGGTCAGCAGGGGAATGTTCGACAGCAGATTGCGGGCTTCCTCGCCGGAGCCGGGGGCCTTGAGATCCATGATGCGTGAGACTCGCGGGTCCACGCCGGCGATGTCGATGGCGCCGCTGGTTTCCAGGGAGACCGAGTAGCCGGCGTCGCACAGGGCGGTCAGCAGGGGCAGGCAGTTTTTCTGGGAAAGGGGTTCGCCACCCGTGACGCAGACGGTCTGGCAGTGGTGCGAGGCCACTTCGGACAGAATGTCGGCGAGGCTGCGGGTGGTGCCGCCGTTGAAGGCGTATTCGGTGTCGCACCAACTGCAGCGCAGCGGGCAGCCGGTAAGGCGCACGAAGACGGTGGGCAGGCCGGCCCGGGACGTTTCACCCTGGAGGGAGTGGAAGATCTCGGTGATGCGGAGGGTGGGGAGGCGACCAGTAGAAGGCATGGGGAATGGCGTGACCCGCCCCGGCCCGCGGATGCGGCCGGGGCGGGTGGGGGCGCTACTTTTTCAGGCGTTGCCGGGCAATCTGCGCGGCGGAGCTGCTCGGGTAGCGGGAAATCAGCTTTTCGAGGCTGCGGGTGGCGCCGACATTGTCATTGCGGGCTTGCTGGGTACTGGCCAGCCCAAGGAGGGCATCGGGGGCCCGGCTGTCTTCCGGCCATTGGCTGGCTACCTTGCTGTAGTGCTCGGCAGCCCCGACGTTGTCTTTTTGCTGATAGAGGGCACTGGCGGCCCAGAAGTGGGCACTGGGCAGGAAGCTGCTGCCTGGGTAAGCCTTGGTGAAGGCGATGAAGCTGCCGGCTGCTTCCTTGTACTTGCCGCCACGTAGCTGCGTGAGGGCCGCTTCGTAGTCGCGGCTCTCTGCCGCAGGATCGGCGGCTGCCGCCGGAGCGGCCTGGGGCTGCACCTCTGTGGCGGCTGCGGCGGGCGCCTCGACCTTGCGCAGGCGGTTGTCGAGATCGACGTAGAAGTCCTTCTGCCGCTTGTTGGCATTGACCAGATCGTTGCTGAGCACTTCGTTCTCCCCGCGCAGGCGGGCGATCTCGGCTTTCAGCTGTTCGATCTGGTTGGCAAGCTCGAGCTGGGCCCGGGCGCTTGCCTCCAGCTTGTCGAGACGGCTGCCCGTCTCGTTGCGCAGCGCATTGATGCGCGCCCTGGCCTCTTCGTCATCAAACAGGCCGGCCTGGGCCGCCGGGGCGACGCACAGCCCGGCCAGCAGCGCGGCCATCAAGCGGGGCAGAAGGCGCTGGACCATCAGAACTCACCCGAATAGAGCATGTCGCCGCGACGGTTGGCGGACCAGCAGGCTTCGCTGGCATCGCTGCAGCTGGGCTTCTCTTCGCCAAGGCTGACGGATTCGAGCTGGGACTCGGATACGCCCAGCAGGGTCAGCGCCTTCTTGACAGCGTCGGAGCGCTTCTGGCCGAGGGCCAGGTTGTACTCGCGGCTGCCGCGCTCGTCGGTGTTGCCCTGGATGAGCATCTTCACGGACGGGTGGCTGGTCAGGAACTTGGCGTGGGCTTCAACCAGCGAACGGTACTCATCCTTGATCACGTAGCTGTTGTAGTCGAACAGCACGCTGCGCTTGGACAGGATGCTCTTGGGATCCTTGAGCTCAGGGTAGGCGCTCTTGCCGCTGGCGCCGTTGGCGTCGACCGGCACGACACGGCTGCTGTCAACGCCGGAGCTGGCTGCGCCGCTGGAGCGGTCTTCGACGGCGGCGCCGGACTGGCCTTCGGTGGATGGGGACGAGGAACAGGCGGCCAGCAGGCCGACGGCGATCAGGGACAGGGTGATGCGGGTGTACTTCATGGTGTGGGCTCCGGGAGCAATCGCAAGGGGCGGGGTGGTATGGAGTGTAGGTCTTGTAGGTGTCAGTTGCGCGGCTGCGGACCCCAGGCGGGTTCGCGCACGTCGCCGGATTGTACCGACAGACGCTGCTTGACACGACCGTCGGACGACACGGCCGCCAGCACGCCGCGGCCGCCCACTTCGGTGGCGTAGAGCACCATGCGTCCGTTGGGGGCGAAACTGGGGGATTCGTCCTTGGCCGAGTCGGTGAGGATCTGGGTCTGTCGGGAATTCAGGTCGAGCAGGGTGACCTGGAAGCGCCCGCCGTTGCGGGAGACGTAAACAAGGCTCTTGCCGTCGGGCGAGGGGCGCGGGCTGACGTTGTAGGTGCCTTCGAAGCTCACCCGCTGGGCATCGCCGCCACCGGCGGGTACGCGGTAGATCTGCGGGCTGCCGCCCCGGTCGGAGGTAAAGTAGATCCAGCCGTCGGTGGACCAGGCCGGTTCCGTGTCGATACCCGATGATGAGGCCAGGCGCTGCACGCCGGAGCCATCGGCGTTCACCGAGTAGAGTTGGGACTGACCGTCCTTGGTGAGCACGACGGCGAGGCGGCGCCCATCCGGCGACCAGGCGGGGGCGGAGTTGGAGCCCTTGAAGTTGGCCGCCACGTTGCGCTGTCCGGTGGCCAGGGAGTGGACATACACCACCGGCTTCTTGGCTTCGAAGGACACATAGGCGAGGCGACTGCCGTCCGGCGACCAGGCCGGCGAGATGATCGGCTCCTTGGAGGCCAGCGCGGTCTGGGCGTTGCTGCCGTCGGCGTCGGCGATCTGCAGCTCATAGCGCTGCCCGGACTTGAGCACGTAGGCAATGCGGGTCGAGAACACGCCGGGTTCGCCGGTGAGCTTCTCGTAAATGAAGTCGGCGATGCGGTGCCCGGTGGTGCGGTACTGGTTGGGTGCCATCACCATGGCCTGACTGCCCAGGCTGACCTGCTTGGCGGCATCGAAGAGGCGGAACTGCACCTGGTAGCGGCCACTGCCGGACGGGGCAACGGTGCCCACGGCGAAGGCATCGGCGCCCCGCGAGCGGACGCGGCCGAAGTCTGGCGGGGCGTCGGCGCCGATGGGGGAGGGGCCGAGCTCGACCATCTTGAACAGGCCGCTGCGTTCCAGGTCGGCACGCACCACGTCGGTGACGGCACGGGGAAGGGTCTGCTCGCCTTCGAAGCTGGCGATGGCCACCGGCATGCGGTTGGTACCGGCACCGGTGATCTCGATGGAAAGCTGGGCCTGGGCCAGGGAGGACGCAAGGGCCAGCGCGCAGGCGGTGGCGGTACCGCGCAGGAAGGTCAGGATGCGTTGGTTCATGGGGGTGGTTTCACCGTGGGTTTAGTCGCGGAGCGGGTAGAACTTCAGCTCCAGCGTGCGGTTGAATAGCTCCGGCTTGTCCGGTTTGGGCAGCGGGCTGGACTTCTGGATGGCCCGCTCGATGGCGGCGTCGAGCTGGGCATTGCCGGTTGAACGTTTGAGGCGCACCTCGATCACTGAGCCATCGGGAAGCTGGTCCACGTAGAAGATCGCGAACGGATCCCCGCTGACACCCGGTGGCAGCACGATGTTGCCCTTCACCTTGGCGCGGATCTTCTCCACATAGGCTTCCTGGGCCTTGCTGCGTGCTGCGCTGGCTTTGGCCCCGGCAACCCGGGCAAGTTCCTCCTGAAGCTGCTTGGACTGGCTGACGTTCTCCGAGTCCCGCGCCATCAGCTCGCGCATGCGGCGGTCTTCCAGCTCCCTGGCCTTCTCGGCATCGGCCTTGGCGTTCTTGTCGGTTTTGACGGGCTTTTCCACCGGTTTGACCGGCTTCTCGACCTTCACCGGTTCAGGCTTCGCCTTGGGCTCGGGTTTGGGTTTGGGCTCCGGTTTGGGCTCCGGCTTGGGGGGCTTTTCGACCTCCTTTACCGGTTTGGGCAGCGGCTTCTTGGGCTCCGGGGCCTTGATGGCGATGTCCGGGTGCTTGCGTGGCGGCGGGGTGGGCTCCGGTTCGTCTTCGGGCTCCGGAGGCGCCGGTCGGGGCGCGGGACGCGGGGGGGCTGGGGGTGGCGGCGGAGGTGCCACCACGGCGGCCGGCGAGGGCGCACTCACTAGCTCCACCTCGACGGCGTCGGGCAGGCGGTTCTGCCAGCGCACGCCGTAGAACAGGAACATGCCGAGGGCGATGTGCACCCCGGCGGCCAGTGCCAGGGACGACCACTTGCCCCGCTCGTTGGCGGGCATGGCTGGGTTCATCGGGACGACTTGCCGACCTGCGTCTGCAGGCCGACCTTGTTCACACCCGCGTTGCGCAGGTCGTTGAGGGTATTCATCACCAGCTCGTACTTGACGTTCTTGTCGGCAGCGATGATCACCGACTGGCCCGGGTTCGCGGATACGGCGGACTGCACCTCACTGATCAGGTCCTTGCGGTTGAGGGCCTTCTCGGGCGACCCGCTGGTCTGGCGGAGGCTGAGCTCGCCGTCGGTCTTCACCTGCACCACCATGGCGTCGGTGGGCGGAGCCGGAACCTTGTCCACGCTGGGCAGATTGACCGAGCCGGACTGGATCATCGGCGCGGTGACCATGAAGATCACGAGGAGTACCAGCATCACGTCGATGTAAGGCACGACGTTGATCTGGTTCATCAGGCGGCGTTGGCGCATGGCGGCGGGGCTCCGGTCAGCGCAGCTGGCGCTGGAGGATGTTCAGGAACTCCTCGGTGAAGCTCTCGAAGCGGATGGCGATGCGGTCGATGTCATGGGCGAAGCGGTTGTAGGCCACCACCGCCGGAATTGCCGCAAACAGGCCGATGGCCGTTGCCACCAGGGCTTCGGCAATGCCGGGGGCCACATGGGCGAGGGTGGCGGAGCCCACGTTGGATAGGCCGCGGAAGGCGTTCATGATGCCCCACACGGTGCCGAACAGACCCACATAGGGGGAGACCGAGCCGACGGAGGCGAGGAAGGCCAGGTGGGCTTCCAGGTCGTCCACCTCCCGCTGGTAGGTGGCGCGCATGGCGCGGCGGGCGCCATCCATCACGGCGCCGTGGTCGAGGCTCTTGCCGCGCAGCTTGGCGAATTCCCGGTAGCCGGCCTCGAAGATGCGCTCCATGCCGGCCGCTTCATGGCGGCTGGTGGCGGCGCTCTGGTAGAGGGCGTTCAGGTCGCCGCCGCTCCAGAAGTCGCGTTCGAAAAGGTCGGTCTTCTTCTTGGCGTCGCGGATGGCGAACCATTTGCGGAAGATCCAGTACCAGGACATGAAGGACACGGTGCCCAGCAGGGCCATCACCAGCTTGACCAACAGGCTGGCATTGGCGATCAGGGACAGGATTGAGAGATCTTCGGTGACGTTCATCGGATTAAACCAGGGTGGCGAACTGTGCGCGCACAGCGGGGGGGATCGGGGTGGCCTTGCGGGAGCCCAGGCCGACGCAGGCGATGGTGATCAGGGCCTCGAAGATGACCTGGCTGCCGCGGAGGATCTTCTGGGCGAAAACAAGGCTGGCCCTGCCGAGGCGTTCGAGGGTGGTGATGACTTCAAGCTGGTCATCCAGCACCGCAGCCTGCAGGTAGTCGGCCTGCACGGCCCGCACGACAAATACGATATCCTGCTCGGCAGCCAGACGCTGCTGCCCGAAGCCGACCGCGCGCAGCCAGTCGGTGCGGGCTCGTTCGCAGAACTTGAGATAGTTGGCGTAGTACACGACGCCGGCGGCGTCCGTGTCTTCGTAGTAGACCCGGACGGGGAGCGCAAAGAACGGTTTGCTCTTGGCTGGTGCGGGATGATTCGATGCATGCATCGCAACATTTTACAGTACGACCCCCCTCTTCCGAAGTCCAGGACTTTATTCAGTGTTTCAGAATGTTGGGCTCGATGTTCAGGTTTGCGGGCGGGACGTTGTAATTGCAGCGATCCTGTGCATAGAATCGCGGCCTTGAGCGCAGGCTGGTGCGTTTCGTGCATAGTTCAGAGAACGGATGCACGCGTGCCGCAATGCGGTTTGCGGCAAAATGCCCCAGCGGGACTTGTAAGAGTCGAGAAACCGGCGGAAAGCAGGGCCGGGCAGGGTCCAGGTGCCCGACATTCGATTCATGGGAGGAATGAGACATGGTTGCAACCACGACAAGCAATGAGAAGCTGCTGACCGAAGCGGAAATTCTGGCCATGCCGGAAGACGATTACATGAATCCGGTCCAGCTGGAGTTCTTCCGTATCCGCCTGACCAGGATGCGCGACGAGTTGCTGGAGAATGCCGCCAGCACGGGGGCCAACCTTCGTGAGAACGAGCTGGTTGCCGATCCGGCCGACCGCGCGACGGTGGAGGAGGAGCATGCCCTCGAATTGCGCGTGCGGGACCGGGAGCGCAAGCTGCTCAAGAAGATCGATGAGGCCCTGACGCGTATTGCCCAGGGTGAGTACGGCTGGTGCGAGGAAACGGGCGACCCGATCGGCATCGGCCGCCTGCTGGCCCGCCCCACGGCAACGCTCTCCATCGACGCTCAAGAGCGTCGTGAACGTACCCAGAAGCTGTACGGGGAGTAATCCCTCCGGCTCCGCCGGGACGGCTACTCATTCCATGATCGCCCCGGCGCCGCGCATCCCCGTCTCCCTGCTGACCGGCTTTCTCGGAGCGGGAAAGACAACTGTCCTTAACCATCTGCTGCGTCGGCCCGAGCTGGCGGGCACCGTGGTCCTGATGAACGAGTTCGGTGCCGTGCCGATCGATCATCTTCTTGTCGAGAACATCGACGAGAACCTCGTTCTCCTCGAATCCGGCTGTCTGTGCTGTACCGTCCGCGGCGATCTGGCCCGGACGCTCCGCGATCTCTTCATGCGGCGCCTGCGCCGCGATCTGCCCGCCCTCTCGCGAGTCGTCATCGAAACCTCCGGCCTGGCCGATCCTGCGCCGGTTCTTTTCACCCTCATGCAGGATTTCTTCATCGCCGAGCGTTTCCGCCTGGACGGAGTGATCACGGTGGTGGATGCCGTGTTCGGTGCCCGCCAGCTTGCGAGCCGTCCGGAAGCGGTCAAGCAGGTGGCGATGGCGGACCGTCTGCTCATCACCAAGTGCGATCAGGCCAGCCGCCTGGCGCTGGAGGGCTTGGGGGCGCAGCTGGCCAGCCTCAATCCCGGGGCGCCGCAACAACATGTGGCAGAGGGCGTTGTCGCCCCGGAGACCGTTCTTGATTGCGGCCTGTGGAATCCCGGCAGCAAGAGTGCCGATGTGGCGCGCTGGCTGGCTGATGAAACCGTGGCCGCGCAGGCGGTGCTTCATCCCTACGCGCCGCGGTCACGCGGCTCGGCAGGGGCCATCGACCGTCACGACGCATCGGTCCATGCCTTCGTGGTGCGCTTCGATGCGCCGGTGTCCTGGGGCGATTTCTCGTCCGCCCTCGACCTGTTGCAGAGCGTGAAGGGCGAGCACCTGCTGAGGGTGAAGGGTATCGTCCATGTCCGGGGCGAGGAGCGGCCTCGGGTGGTCCAGTGCGTTCACCACCTCCGCTATCCCGATGCGGCGCTGCCGGCCTGGCCGGATGAGGTGCGCCGCACCCGCCTGGTGTTCATTGTCCGTGAGCTGTCGCGGGAGGTGGTCGATCAGGCCTTCGCCTGTTTCTGCCCGGTCGTCCCGGTGTGTGCCGCATGAGGCTGTCGGCCCGCTCCTTGTACCTGCTGCGCAGTGCGCTGGTTGTGCTGCTGGTGTGTGCGCAGGTCTTTGCCACGGCCCATGCTGTCGGTCACCTGGGCGACCTGGCCACCCTGGCGCGGGCCGAGGACGTCGCGCGACAGGCGACACCGGATGGCGGCGTGCCCGCGGCCGAGCGCCACGACGCATGCCTGTTGTGCCTGGTGGTGGCGGATCTGGGCACGATGTTGCCGTCGGCGTTTCCGGTGCTGGCCGTCCAGGGTGTGCCCACAGCCCTGCCGACGGGCGCCGAGCTTGTCCCCGGCGCATTGCGCCTGCCCCGGCCCCAGGCCAGGGGCCCTCCTGCATCTCCCTGACCCGTCCTCGTCGTGAACACCGGTGCTGGCCCCGCCTGCGCCGCTTCCCCCGTTTCCGGACCGATCCCAGGAGATCCGAGCCATGTCATACCTTCGTCCCGGCGCGCTTTGCGTCGCCCTTGCTGCCGCCTTCCCGGCGGTCGCCACCGCGGCCTCTGATGCCGACCTGAAGCAACTCCGCCAGCAGCTCAAGGAGCTGCGTGATTCCTACCAGCAGCGCATCGAGGCCCTCGAGCGCAGGCTGGCCGAGACCGAGCAGCGTGCCGCCGGTGCGGCCACGGCCGCCGCTGCCGCCGGCTCCACGGCCAGCACCGCCGTCCAGTCGGTGGCCAAGGTCGAGGCCCGGGCTGCCGAGGCCCAGGCCACTGCCGACCGCGTGGCTCGCCGACCCGCTTCCGAGAGTGCCTTCAATCCGTCCGTCTCCCTGATCATCGACAGCAAGTTCACCCGCTTCCAGCGTGATCCGTCCGCCTACCGCATCGACGGCTTCATCCCCTCGGGCGGTGAGGTCGGTCCCCCGCGCAAGGGCTTCTCCCTCGGCGAGTCCGAACTGGCCTTCTCGGCCAACGTGGACCACCTGTTCCGCGCCAACGCCCGCTTCGCGCTGGCCGAGGATGACGGTGAAGGGGTGGTCGAGGTCGAGGAAGTGAACGTGGAAACCCTGGGTCTGACCTCGGGCCTCAAGGTGAAAGCCGGGCGCTTCCTGTCCGGCGTTGGCTACCTCAACCAGCAGCACCCTCACGAATGGGATTTTGCTGACGCGCCGCTGGCCTACAAGGCCTTCTTCGGCTATCGCCTGCAGAATGACGGCGTGCAGTTGCGCTGGGTTGCACCGACGGATCTCTTCCTCGAACTCGGGACGGAAGTGGCCAGCGGGCAGAAATTCCCCGGCGCCGAGCGCAACCGCAATGGCGCCGGCCTGTGGACGGCCTTCGCACACCTGGGGGGCGACATCGGCACCTCATCGGCATGGCAGGTGGGCCTGTCCCACGTGCGCACCAATCCGCGGGAGCGGGGTTTCGAGGACGGCGCCGACGCTACCGGCACGGCCCTTGCCCACAGCTTCTCCGGCCGCAGTCAGACCTGGATCGCCGATTTCGTCTACAAGTGGGCGCCCAACGGCAACAGCAGCGTGACCAACCTGAAGGTGCAGGGTGAGTACTTCCAGCGGCGCGAGACCGGTGACCTGAATTACGACGTGGGTGGCCTTGCCGAAGCCACTTCAGCGGCCCGGTTCCGTCAGTCCGGCAGCTATCTCCAGGCCGTCTATCAGTTCATGCCGCACTGGCGTGTCGGGGTGCGTGGCGACTGGCTGCGCAGCGGCACCGCCGATCTGGGCAGTCTGGATCCGGCGGGCCTGCCCCTCCTGGCGGCCTACAACCCCAGTCGTCAGTCGGCCATGGTCGATTGGTCTCCGTCGGAGTTCTCGCGTCTGCGCCTGCAACTGGCCCGCGACAAGTCCCGCAACGGGGAGAGCGACAACCAGGTCTGGCTGCAATACATCATGAGTCTCGGTGCCCACGGCGCCCACAAGTTCTGAGGAATCCGTCCATGTATTCCAAACTGATGTTCCATCTTGCCGCGCTGCTCCTCGCGGTACTCGCCCTGCCCGCTGCGGCAGCCCTCAACGTCTTTGCCACGGTGCCCGAGTGGGCTGCGCTGGCGAAGGAGATCGGCGGCGAACGGGTCCAGGTCTTCTCCGCCACCAATGCCCTCCAGGATCCCCATCGCATCGAGGCCAAGCCCTCCCTGATCGCCCGCGCCCGGGCAAGTCAGCTGGTGGTCGCCACGGGCGCCGACCTGGAGATCGGCTGGTTGCCCGTGGTGCTGCGGGAGTCGGGCAATGCCGCCATCCAGCCCGGTCAGCCCGCTTACTTCGAGGCCGCCAGTGCGGTACGCCTGATCGAGGTGCCGGTCCGTCTGGACCGGGCCGACGGGGACGTGCATCCCGGCGGCAATCCCCACATCCAGACCGATCCGCGCAACGTTCTCAAGGTTGCAGAGGCCCTGGCCGGTCGCATGAGTCGCGTGGATCCCGCCGGAGCGGGCGCTTACAGCGCCAACCTTGCCCGCTTCAGCGAGCGCTGGAAAGTGGCCATGGTCCGCTGGGAGCAGGCTGCCGCACCCTTGCGGGGCGTTCCCGTGTGGGTCCAGCACCGTTCCTTTGCCTACTTGGCCGACTGGCTGGGTATCAAGGAGCTGGGCGCGCTCGAACCCAAGCCAGGGGTCGAGCCGGGCAGTGCCCATCTGGCCGGGCTGCTGGAGCGCCAGAAGGCGACGCCGGCCCGGATGATCCTGCGCGCCGCCTATTCCCGCCCGACGGCATCCGACTGGCTCGGGGATCGGGCCGGCATCCCGGTGGTCGTCCTGCCCTTCACCGTGGGAGGCAGCCCTACTGCGGCCGATCTGGTGAGCCTTTTCGACGATACCGTGCAGCGTCTGCTGGGCGGGCTCAGGTAAGTGGTGATGGAAGAGGTTCTGCTCCGTGTGACCGGGCTGGTGGCGGGCTATGGCGTTCCTGTGGCCGGCCCGCTGGATTTTGACTTGCGCCGGGGTGAGATCCTCGGACTTGCCGGCCCCAATGGTGCCGGCAAGTCCACCTTGCTGAAGGCCCTGTGGGGTGGGGTGAAGGTGTTTGGCGGGCAGGTCGAGAAGGTGACGGGTCTGGCCATCTCCCACCAGGCCCAGGGCTTTGCCGATCTGCGCGGTGTGCCCCTTACCGGGCGGGAGCTGCTGGCCCTGACCGGCGCCTCGCCGGCCGGCTTGCCGCCCTGGCTGCTTGACCGTCTTGACTGGCGGCTGGATCGCCTCTCCGGTGGCCAGCTCCAGTTCCTGCGCCTGTGGGCCTGTCTGACGGCCCCGGCGGATATCGTGCTGCTCGACGAGCCCAGCAATAATCTTGACCAGGCCGGGGTGGACTATCTTGCCGACTGGCTCGGCCGGGGCCACGCGGATCAGGGCTTCGTCATCGTCTCCCACGATCTGCCACTGATTGATCGGGTATGCACCCGGGTGATCCAGGTGGGGGCGATGTAATGGAGTCTCGCCGATGAATCTCGATCTGCTTGTTGACCCCCTGTTCCGGGTGCCCTTCCTGACCGGGCTGCTGCTTGCCGGACTGTTGCCCTTGATCGGCATGTACCTGCGTTTGCGTGGCGAGTGGCTGGCTGCCCTGGCCTTTGCCCAGATGGCCTCGGCGGGGGCGCTCCTGGCGATGGTGCTCGGCTGGCCGATGCTGGCCGGCGGAGCGATTGCCGCCCTGCTGGCATCCCTCGCCAAGGGGCTTGCGGCGGCGGCGGGTGCCAATGCCTATGCGTTGATGATGCTTCTGGCCTGGGGCGCGGGGGTGCTCCTGGTGGCCAATCATCCCCTCGCCGAGCAGGCGGGGCATGCCCTGTTCGATGGTCAGCTCTATTTCACCGGCGAGGGACACCTGCTGGCCGTTGCCCTCATCTGTGCCGGGGTGCTTCCGGTGCTGGCGCGCCTCAACCGGTCCCTGTTGCTCGCGCGTTTCTTTCCGGAATTTCACCAGGCCCGGGGGCTGGATGCGCGGCCCGGTCTGATGCTCTTCGATCTCCTGGCCGGGGTGGTGATCGCCCTCGCCACGGTCAGCATCGGGGTGATGGCTGCCTTCGCCCTGGTTTTCGTTCCCCCGCTGGTGGCCTATCGCTTCGGCCGTAGCTGGCGGGCCGGGCTCGGTCTGGCCGCTGCGATCGGTACGGCCGGATACACGGCCGCATTTGCCATTTCCCTCGCCTTCGACCAGCCGTTCGGTCCCGTTTGTGCGGTGTTTCTGGTTGTCATTTTCCTTGTCCCGGGTGTGAAATCCGACCGCTTGTAAATCAGCCTGCACAAGCTTTGTAGAGTGATATCCTGTCTAATTCCGGAACATGACAAAAGGAGGGATAGGAGTGGCGCTACCGTTTTTCGGCAAGAAGCCTGCACCTGCCGGAACCGCAGCACCGCGTCCACGGGTCGCTGCCGACCCGGCCCAGGGGAGTGCCCGCCCATCGGTGCCACCTCCCCCGCCCCTGTCCCAGGCGCCCGGCAAGCCTCGCGGCGAAACCTCGTCCCTTGATTTCACGATTGCCGGTGGCGACGTCAAGCGCGTGCTCGCCCAGTGTGCCGACAGGGTGCATGTGGAGGAGGGCGTCGATGAGATGTCTCCGTCGGCCGAAGAGGCCGCCATCCTCTACGCCAACGGTGGCTACGACGAGGCCCGCTCCGTCCTTGAGCACGCCCTGGATACGAGCACGGGCGTGGATGCGCGCTTTACCCTGTGGGGCATGCTCCTCGATCTGTTGCGCCTGACCGGGCACCGGGAGCGCTTTGAAGCTCTCAGCCTGAGCTACGCGACCGAATTTGAGCGTTCGCCACCCGCCTGGCTGGACCTCTCCCCCAAGGGTGTCGTGGGCACTGAGGCAAAGGTGCAGACGGTCAATCTTTCGGGTGTCCTCAGCGGTCAGGCCGCCGGGCAGTTTGCGCAGCTCATCCAGATCGGCATGCGCAATGGTGCCCTGCGTATCGATCTGAGCCGCCTGCGTGGTGTGGACAATGCCGGAGCCGAGCTCCTGCTGCGGGCCGTGCGAGGGCTGCGCAAGGCCAAGATCAAGCTGTCCCTGGTGGGGGCGGGGCATCTCGCTGCCGTTCTGGGCGGCGTGGTCACGCCCGGCAAGGTCGAGCAGAAGCCGGTGTGGTTGCTGCTGCTGGAAGTGCTCCAGTACACCGAGCAGCAGGATCGCTTTGAGGAGCTGGCCGTCGATTACGCCATGACCTTCGAGGAGTCTCCCCCGTCGTGGGAGCCGCCCCCCGAGCTCACGGCAAGTCAGACGAATGCGCAGATTCTGGATGTTCAGCTCAGCGACATCTACCGCCTCGAGGGCGAAGTCATCGGCCCCAATACCGAGGTGCTTCGCAAGATCACCGCGTTTGCCGGTGGCCGTACCAAGGTGGAGGTGGACTGCAGTCTGCTTCGGCGCATGGATTTCGTCTCGGCCGGCACCCTCTTCAATATTGTTTCCCAGCTCCATGCCCAGGGCAGGCTGGTGGTGTTCAAGGGCGTCAATTCCATGGTTGCCGCCCTGATGCAGGTGATGAGCCTGCATCAAGTGGCCCGCATCGAACTGCGCGGCTGACGCTCGGCTGTCCGGCCCGGGCAGGCCTCGCCAGCGGGCTTGAAATCCCTTTTTGAATCCCCATATCTGCCCGATGGAACAATATCACGGCACCACCATTCTCTCGGTCCGGCGCGGCCGGCACGTGGCCCTTGGCGGCGACGGGCAGGTCACCCTGGGCAACATCGTCATCAAGGCCAGCGCCCGCAAGGTGCGCAAGCTCTACCAGGATCGCATCCTGGCGGGCTTTGCCGGCGGCACGGCCGATGCCTTCACGCTCTTCGAGCGTTTCGAGGCCAAGCTCGAGAAGCACCAGGGCAACCTGGTGCGCAGCGCCGTCGAACTGGCCAAGGACTGGCGCACCGACCGCGCCCTGCGTCGTCTCGAAGCCATGCTCGCCGTGGCCGATCTGGACAATTCCCTGATCATCACCGGCAACGGCGACGTGCTCGAACCCGAACAGGGCATCGTGGCCATCGGCAGTGGTGGTGCCTATGCCCAGGCGGCGGCCCGGGGGCTGATCGAGAACACCGAGCTGACGCCCGAAGAAGTGGTCAAGAAATCCCTGACCATTGCCGGTGACCTGTGCATCTACACCAATCATTGCCACGCCATCGAGGTGCTGAAGCCGTGACCCCGGCCGCCCTTCCGCGGGGCGGCATTGCGTGACCGGTGGAAAGACCCGCTGCACCCAGGATGTTCCCATGACCCAGATGACCCCCCCGGAGATCGTCTCCGAACTCGACAAGCACATCGTCGGCCAGGGCAAGGCCAAGAAGGCCGTGGCCGTGGCCCTGCGCAACCGCTGGCGGCGCGCCCAGGTGGCCGAGCCCCTGAAGAGCGAAATCACGCCCAAGAACATCCTGATGATCGGGCCGACCGGCGTAGGCAAGACCGAGATCGCCCGTCGCCTGGCCCGTCTGGCCAACGCGCCCTTCATCAAGATCGAGGCGACGAAATTTACTGAAGTGGGCTATGTTGGCCGCGATGTGGACACCATCATCCGCGATCTGGTGGAAATTGCCATCAAGTCCCACCGCGAGCAGGCCATGAAGAAGGTCCGCGACCGGGCCCAGGACGCTGCGGAAGACCGGGTTCTTGACATCCTGCTGCCGCCGGCCCGGCCGACGGTGGGGTTCGGCACCGAACCGGCCGCACCGGAAGATAACGCCACCCGCCAGAAATTCCGCAAGAAGCTGCGGGAAGGGGAGCTGGACGACAAGGAAGTGGATATCGAGGTGGCGGTGCCGGGCATGAGTGCCGAGATCCTCGCCCCCCCGGGCATGGAGGAGCTCACCGGCCAGCTGCAGAGCATGTTCCAGAACATCGGCGGCGGAAAGAAGAAGTCCCGCAAGCTGAAGATCCGCGAAGCCTTGAAGCTGCTCACCGACGAGGAAGCCGCCAAGCTGGTGAATGAAGAGGAGATGAAGGCCGAGGCCCTGCGCATGGTGGAGCAGAACGGCATCGTCTTCCTGGACGAGATCGACAAGATCGCCACCCGCTCCGACAGCCATGGCGCTGACGTGTCGCGTCAGGGCGTGCAGCGCGACCTGTTGCCGCTGGTCGAAGGCACGACCATCAGCACCAAGTACGGGATGGTGAAGACCGATCACATCCTGTTCATCGCCAGCGGGGCCTTTCACCTGTCCCGCCCCAGCGACCTGATTCCCGAGCTGCAGGGCCGCTTCCCCATCCGCGTGGAGCTGGACTCCCTGTCGGTGGAGGATTTCGAGTGCATCCTGACCCAGACCGACGCCTGCCTGACCCGTCAGTACGAAGCCCTGCTGGCCACCGATGGGGTGAGTCTCGAGTTCGCGCCGGAGGGCATCCGCCGCCTGGCCGAGATCGCCTTCCAGGTGAATGAGAAGACCGAGAACATCGGCGCCCGGCGGCTATACACCGTGATGGAAAAGCTCCTTGAAGAGCTGGCCTTCGAAGCCGGCAAGGCCGGCCCGCAGACGGTATGCATCGACGCCGCCTACGTGGATGGCCGCCTCGAGATGCTGGCCCAGCGGGAAGACCTGGCCCGCTACGTGCTGTAAGCTCGGGGAAAACCCCGCTGCCGGCCCCCTCCGGGGCCGGCCTGATCAATCGGGTCTCCACCGGCACCTGTCCGGACGCAAGGGTTTCCGGCCATGTTGTTGCGCATCGTCTCCATCCTCTTTCCGCTGTTTGCCATCACCGCCATCGGCTTTCTGGTCGGTCGCCGGGCAAAGCCCGACCTCTCCCACGCCAACAAGCTGAACATGGACGTGTTCGTGCCGGCCCTGGTGTTCGGGGCATTGGCCAACAAGTCCTTCCACATCACCGAATTCCTGCCCCTGCTGGTCGCCACCCTCGCGGTGGTGATCGGCTCCGGCTTTCTTGGCCTGGCGGTGGCTCGAGGTCTGGGCATCGCCCCCAAGACCCTGGTGCCGCCGATCATGTTCAACAACTGCGGCAATCTTGGGCTGCCCCTGGCCGTGCTGGCCTTCGGCGAGCAGGCCCTGGCACCGGCAGTGGTGATGTTCATGGTCTCCAACCTGCTGCACTTCTCGTTCGGCGCCTGGCTGCTGGACCACCGGATCAAGCTCGGCGGCATCTGGAAGGTGCCCTCCGTGCTGGCTACCCTGGCAGGGTTGGCGGTGGGGCTCAGCGGTTTTGAGGTGTGGGGGCCGGCGATGACCGCCATCCGCATGCTCGGCGAGATCTCCATTCCCCTGATGCTTTTTGCCCTGGGGGTACGCCTCACCGAGTCGCGCATCGGTGAGATCCGCCTCGGCCTGATCGGTGCCGCGGCCCGTCCGCTCATCGGCATGCTGCTGGCGGCGGCCGTGATGCTGGTGGTGCCCCTGCCCGAACGGGAGCGGGCCCTGCTGCTGGTCTTTGGCGCCCTGCCGCCGGCGGTGCTCAACTACATCTTTGCCGAGCGCTATCACCAGGAGCCGGAAAAGGTGGCCTCCATCGTGCTGATCGGCAACGTGGCCGCACTGGTCTTCCTGCCCCTGGCCCTGGCCATCGGCCTGTAGGGGCGGGGCTGCCCGGCCCTTCTGCCCCGGGGAATGCGTGCTAGAGTGAATGCAGGCGGGGTGAGATTGCCCACTGGGCGCCCCCGTCGCGCGTAGGTCTCCTGTTGTTGATGCATGCGTGTGCCGACGATGCAAGGGAAACCGAAGATCTCGTTCCCCGGACTTGCAAGCTGTTCCATGAGGCCAGGTATGGCGGACATCTTCCTGAGTTACACGGAGAAGGACAGGGACGAGGCGCGCCGTATCGCCGCAATGCTGGAGTCCGCCGGCTGGACGGTGTGGTGGGATCGTCGCATCCCGGCGGGGGACACTTGGCGCAACGTGCTTGAGCGTGCTCTCGAGCGGATGCGCTGCATGGTCGTTTTGTGGTCGGCACGCTCGATCGAGAGCGAGTGGGTGTATGAAGAGGCCACGGAGGGGCGACGCCAGGGCAAGCTCGTCCCGGTCCTGATCGAGGCGGTCCGGCCACCGGCCGGCTTCCGCGAGATCCAGGCGGCCGACCTGACCCACTGGGACGGCAGCCTCGAATTCGAGGGTATGCGTCTGCTCGTTGCGGATCTTGAACGCCTTCTGGGCAAACCCGACTCCCTTGGGGGCCAGTCGCTGGAAGACCCGGTTCGGCCGGGAGATGCGGCGCCGGCCTATGATCCCGCCGACCAGGTTGGCGGCAATGCGGTGCCGGGTCGGCGGCCGCGGCCCGTTCTGCTGGTGGCAGCCATTGCGGCGGCGGTGTTGCTCGCGTCCGGTGCCGTCTACGTCCTTCGGCCGGCCCCGGCTGGGGGCAGCTTGGCCGAGCCCACTGCGCCCCAGGTGGAGCCCACCACACCGGTACCACGGGTTGTTGTGGCTCCCCCGCCTGCGCCCGCGCGGATCGACCCGTTGCCACCCGCCCCGTCCGTGCCGGCCCGGCCTGCGCCGGTATTGGTCGGTGCGATGGCCAACACCAAGGAGCGGACGCCCGCGGCCCGTGTGGACAGGGCCTCTGCCAGGACATCCCGGTGCGCCGATCTTGTTGCCCGGATTCAGCTGGGAGAATCGCTCTCGGACGAAACCCGGCACTATTTCCAGAAGGAGTGCCGGCAATGAACATGCTCTCACGCTCGTCCGGTGGCCGCCGCATGTGGGGGGCTCTGTTGTTTGCCGTGCTGGTGACAGGGGGGTGCAGCGGCGTGGATCCAGCGCCATCTCCCCCGCCGGAGGGGTCGGGCCAGGTGCTCCGGCCCACGTCGGCCCCCGCCGTGCCTCCTCCGATCCAGGCCTACGACACCGCGGTGCTCAGTGCCGCGGCGGCCCTGTTCAAAAACGCCAGGCTGCCTGTGGAAGGTTCGTCACCGGGGAGACGTTACCCTGTGGTGATCGACCCCTTGATCGATGGGGTCACCGGCACCCAGTCGGTGGCAACCCGGTCGATGGGCGAGCGTCTTGTCCAGATGATGCGCGAGCACTACCCGCAATATGACGTGCAGCCCTTCTCGGCCGCCAATGTGGCCCGCGGCCCGCTGGTGCTGATCGGCACACTGACCGGTGTCAACGCCCAGAGGCAGGCGTCCGGCGAGCGCCAAGCCTACCGCATCTGCCTTGCCCTGGCGGATCTGCGCAGCGGCAAGCTGGTTGGCAAGGGCCTGGCCTTCGCTTTGCCGGAGGGGGTTGATCCAACGCCACTGCCCTTCTTCAGGGACACGCCGGCGTGGTCCGACGACCCGGCGACGGACGGCTACATCCGGACCTGCCAGGGAACCAAGGCGGGGGATCCGATCAATCCGCTGTACCTGGACCGCATCCTGGCCGCAGCCCTCACGGCCGAGGCCATCCAGAACTACGATGCGGGACGCTACCGCGAGGCGCTTGACCTCTACGCAAGCGTGCTGGCCATGCCGTCGGGCAGACAGTTGCGCGCACTCAATGGCCTTTACCTCACCAACTGGAAGCTCGGGCGTCGGGAGCAGGCCGCGGCTGCCTTTGCCGGCATCGTCGACTTCGGGCTGGAGCACCGGCGCCTGGCGGTCAAGTTCCTGTTCCGGCCGGGTTCGACCGCTTTCGTGCAGGACGCGAGGCTGAGTGGCCCCTACCCGGTATGGTTGAAGACCATCGCAATGCGGGCGGCGAGTTCCGGCGCCTGTCTGGAGGTGGCCGGCCACACCAGTCCGACCGGACCGGAGCCGCTGAACGAGCGTCTGTCCCTGCTGCGGGCGGAATACGTCCGAAACCGCCTGGACGCCGAGTCTGCCGGATTGGCAAAACGCATGATTGCCAGCGGTGCGGGCTCCCGGCAGACGATGATTGGCAACGGGCGTGATGACACCAGCGATGCGCTGGATCGCCGCGTCGAATTCAAGGTGATCGGTTGCTGAGATCCGTGGTGACGGGCGCTCAGTCTCCACCCATCATACGCCCGATCTGCCGCCGGTCGCGCTTGGTGGGGCGGCCGTGGAGATCGGCGCCGGGTGTGGCGGAAAGCTTGTGCTGCTCCCTGGCTGCCGCGCGGGCTGCACTGCTTTCGGCCGTTTCCTCATAGAGCGCCTGGGCCATGGGGGCACTGCCGCGTTTGTCGGCAATGCCCTTCACCATCACGCAGAAATGCGTCTCGGCGATCTGGATGTCGATCCGGTCGCCGATCTTCACGTCCCGCGCGGGCTTCACGCGGATGCCGTTGAGCTGGATCTTGCCCCCGTCCACGGCTTCGGTGGCCTGGGTGCGGTGCTTGAAGAAGCGTGCTGCCCACAACCATTTGTCGAGGCGGACGCGGGCGTCGTGGTCTTCCGTTGGTTTCATTCCTTGACCGGCCGCTTGGCCAGCTTCCGTTGCAATGTGCGACGGTGCATTTTAAGCGCACGGGCGGTGGCCGAGATGTTTCCATCGTTCTCCGCGAGTACCCGCTGGATGTGCTCCCATTCGAGCCGATCCACCGACATGGGGCCGGACGCCATCTCCTCTTCCGCGATGATCACATCCGTGGCATGAAGGGCCTTCAGGATGGCATCCACATCGGCGGGCTTGGCGAGGTATTGGGTGGCGCCCAGCTTGATGGCGTCCACGGTGGTGGCGATGCTGGCGTAGCCGGTCAGCACCAGGATGCGACAGTCGGGATTGACCCCCAGCAGGGGCTCGATGAGGCGCAGGCCGGAGCTGCCTGCGATGTTGAGGTCGAGGACCACATATTCGGGCTCGTGTGCCCGGGCGAGATCCAGGGCGGTTTCGGGCTCCTGGGCGCCGAAGACCTTGAAGCCGCGCTGGGCCAGGGCGCGGGTGAGCACGCGGTTGAAGGCGGGGTCGTCATCGATGACGAGTATGTGGGGGGCGTCCTGCGAGGTCATGGGCGAAGGGCTGAAAGGGGAAGGGTGAGCGTGGCGATGGTGCCGCCACCGGGACGAGAGGCAAACGTGATGCGGCCGCTGCAGCGCTCGACCGCGTCGAAGGCCAGCAGCAGGCCAATGCCCAGACCGTCGCCGTTGCCGTCCTGACGGAGGTCTGCCTCGGGGCGAAAGTCGGCAGGAATGCCGGGGCCACGGTCGAGTATGCGCACCACGATCTGCGTCTCTTCGACCCCGACCTCGCACTCGACGCCGTCGGGGCTCACATCGGCGGCATTGTTGATGATGTTGTGAATCGCCTGCTCAAGCGTGGCATCGGCCACCAGGCTGGGGGGCGGGTCGCCGCACTGGCAGATGGTGGTCAGCGGCACGTGGGGTCGCAGGCTGCGCCACCGTTCGATGATGCCGCGCAGCCAGATGTCGGTGGGTAGCACTTCACCCCCTTCGGCACGCAGGCTGCCGGCGCGCAGGGTCAGATTGCCCAGGATGGCCTTGCAGTGCCCAACCTGTTCGCGCAGGAGCTCGGCATCGGCGCGCACGTCGTCATCCAGGGCAGGGTTGCGGGCCAGTTCGCCGGCAACGATGGCCATGGTGCCCAGGGGCGTGCCCAGTTCGTGGGCGGCGCCAGCGGCCAGATTGCCAAGGGCCACGATGCGCTCGTTGCGCAGACGGGCTTCGCGTGCTTCGGCCAGGGCGTGGTCGCGGCTGCGGATGGCGGCGGTCATGCGCACCACGTACCACACGATGACGCCGGCCGAGAGGGCGAAGGTGAGCCACATGCCGGCCAGGTGCCAATGCACCGCGAGTCCGGAATCGTAGATATCGAGCTGCTCGTTGAAGTCCCACAGGATCGAGTAGGCGGTCACGGCCTCGGCCGCCACGGCCCAGGCGTAGGGTGCGCTGAGTGTTGCCGCGCCGATGGCAACGAGGGGCAGGAGCAGGGAGATCAGGGGGTTGGTCGCTCCCCCGGTGAAATACAGGAAGACGCTCCACGCACCCAGGTCGATGCTGAGCTGCAGGAACAGTTCCGCCGGGTGCAGATCGCTCAGACGCCTGGCGCGGACCAGGGACAGCAAGTTGATGGCGATCAGGGCCGCCACCACCTGCAGCAGGGGCCGCGCGGGCAGGGGGATGTCGAGCAGCCAGGGCACGGACACCACCACGGCCAGCATGCCGCCGATGGACAGCCAGCGCAGGTTGAGCAGGCGCCGCAGGGCGTCGGCGGGGCTGGAGGGTGTGTGGGTGGACAGGGGAAGGGGCATCGGGCGATTTTCCCCGGAGCGACTGTCAGGAAGGCCGGCAGGTGTCGAGGTGTGCGCATGCGCCCGGGGGGGCACCTGCCGGCCAGAGCGAGAATGTAGCCTCTCCCCCGCAGGGGCGGAATGTGGTGGATTGTCGCAGATCACCGGGTCAGTGGCGCCGGATCTCCCCATTGTCCACGCTGACCTTGTCGCCCGGGCGGACCTCAGGCGGCGTCTTCGACCTGATGTCCCGGTCGATCCCGTCGCTGAAGCGCACGGTGATGGTCCACTCCCGGTCCGCCGCCATCCGCGATCCCATGCTGCTGCCGATCATCGACGCGCCGATACTGCCGGCTGTGGAGGCGACCGTGCGGCCAAAGCCGCTGCCGATCTGTCCCCCCACCACAGACCCCACGATGGCACCGCCAATTGCCCCGACGATGCTGCCGGTGCGGCTGCCCACTTCCGACTCGGCGATGCTCATCACCACACCGGTGCCGCTGGGGCCGCCGTGGGGGCTGCCCCCGGTGGCGCAGGCGCCGAGAAAGAAGACGAGGGCGACACTGCCCACGAAGCGGAAGAAACCCCTGATGCCTTTGTGCATGGCTTACTCCGGGGTGGCGCCAAGGTAGTACATGGCGCCGAGCAGGGCTCCGGGCTTGCCGAAGCCGCCGAACCAGCGCTCGTAAAGTCCATCAATGGCCGGGCTGCGGTAGATCGTCGAGATGGCCCGATTGACCGCGACCCGGAAGGCGGCGTCCTGGCGCATCATCAGGGCGTAGGGCTCCATGGAGATGTCCTCGTCCACCAGTCCGAGGGCCTGGGCGTCCTTGGCCTTGCGCCCCAGGCCGATGAGGATCAGCCGGTCGTTGGCATAGGCGTCCACTGTGCCGGCCTCAACGGCCTTCAAGCCCTCCACTTCCGAATCCACGCTGAGCACCTCCGCCGTGATGCCGCGCTGGGCAAGGGCACGGCGCAGGTTGTCTTCGCCGGTGCTACCGCGGGTGGCCGCAACCTTGCGCCCGGCCAGATCGGCGACCCGCTTCACGCCGCCATTGCTGCGCACCAGCAGGCCGGTGCCATCCACGAAGATCAGGTTGGAGAAGTCCACCTTCTCCATGCGCGACAGGGTTGCGCTGGTGGTGCCGCATTCCAGGTCCACCTGCCCCCTCACCACGGCCTCGATACGGGTGGCGGAGGTGACCGGAACCCACTGGATGCGCAAGTTGGGCAGCGAGAGGTTGTGGCGCAGCAGGGTCACGACTTCCTGACACAGCTCCACCGAATAGCCCCAGGGCTGGGTGTTGTCGCCCGTGAACGAAAACGGCGCCGAGTCGGTCCGATAGCCCAGGCTGATCACGCCCGTTTCCTTGAGCTTGTGCAAGGTTCCCGGGCTGTCCGGGCTCTGGGCCGCAGTCAGCGAGGAGAACGCGCACAGCAGCCCTGTCAGAAGCAGGTGGGCGCCGCGTGGCAGGTGGCTGGAACGGGGTGTGGCTGTCGGCATGGCGTGGTGTCTCCGGCGCGTTAGGGTGGGCGGGGGCAAGAAGTTGCACGTCATGATTCTATCGGCGTGCGGCGCCCAAAGGGTAGCCGCAAGCGGCTTTTCCCGCCGGGCCTGGCCACGACCACGGTCCAAATAGTGATTGCTTTAGGGGCCGATACAGTGCACAGTACGGCTCGCGATCTTCAAGTAGTGTTGTTGTTGTGTGGTTCAGTACCCGCAGTCCTGCGGCAGTCCTCCCTTCATCACCCCGCCGTCTTGAGCTTCGCCCTACCCTCAGGGCACGTCCCTGCTTTTTCTTTTAAAGGATATTCAAAATGGCAACTGGTACCGTGAAGTGGTTCAATGATTCCAAGGGCTTCGGTTTCATCACCCCGGAAGCTGGCGGTGAAGATCTCTTCGCCCACTTCTCCGCAATTCAAGGCTCCGGCTTCAAGACCCTGACCGAAGGTCAGCGCGTGACGTTTGACGTCACCACCGGCCCCAAGGGTCAGCAAGCTTCCAACATCCGCCCGGCCGAGTAATCGCCGCGTGAAGCCTGTCCGGCATCCCTGCCGGGCAGGAGCACTGCCAGGTGACGTGTTTCTGAGATTCTTTCAGGCCCGCCTCCTCATGAATGAGCCCGGTTCATGCCGGGCTTTTTCTTTTTCATCTATCAGGAGACATGGCCATGGCCAAGGAAGATCTCATTGAAATGCAGGGTGTTGTCATGGAGGTGCTGCCCGATGCGCGCTTCCGTGTGACCCTGGACAACGGTCACATGCTGGTGGCCTATACGGGTGGCAAGATGCGCAAGCACCACATCCGCATCCTCGCCGGCGACAAGGTTTCCCTCGAACTCTCCCCCTATGATCTCTCCAAGGGGCGCATCACCTTCCGGCATCTCGAAGGCCGCGGCAGCAGCGGTCCGGCGCCCCAGCGTCGCCGTTGAGCCCGGCTCACATGCCCGGCTATGAAGTGAAGTTCCAGCAGGTGGGCGTGGCCGGCGGCGCGGATCTTGAAATCCGCTCCCTGCTCGACGGCCAGCAATATTCCGATCCCTTGGGAGAGGCCGAGGCGGCGGGAATCTCGCCAGCGACCTGGCCCCTCTTCGGGCAGGTCTGGCCTTCGGCACGCAAACTGGCCGACCTGATGCAGGTACGTGAGCTCGGTGGGCGTCGCATCCTGGAGATCGGCTGCGGGCTGGCGCTTGCCAGCCTGGTGATCCACAGGCGTCTTGGCGACGTCACCGCCAGTGATTGCCATCCCCTGGCCTCCCGCTTCCTCGATGCCAATCTCCTGCTCAATGACCTGCCCGAGCTGAAGTACCAGACCGGAAACTGGGCGCGCAGCAACCCGCTGCTCGGAGAGTTCGACCTGATCATCGGCAGTGATGTGCTGTATGAGCGCAGCCACCCCGGGCAGCTCGCAGGCTTCATCCAGTTCCATGCGGCCCCGGTGGCCGAGGTCTTGATCGTTGATCCGAACCGGAGCAACCGCTCGGCCTTCAACAAGGCCATGGCCCTGGCTGGCTTCAGCCTGACCGAAACCGCCATCGATACCCCCCTGGACGATGGCAGCCCCTACCGGGGACGCCTGCTCCAGTACTGCCGGGGCTGATTCTCGTCCCGTGAGCGGGGCAGGGGGCGTCCCCCCTCAGGCGGGTCATCATTCGGTTTCCCGCTGTCGAACATCTCTTTCCGCATTCTCCCCAACTCAATGCCGCGCCTGTTCAGGGGCGGCTGCGTCCGCTTGGCCCGCTTGTCGGTGCGTGTGCTGTCCGGATCGCCAAAAAAAGCGGGCGCCCGTGGGCGCCCGAAAGTTCCTCGAGGGGGAGGAAGGTAAGACTTGTGTCGTGCCTCAGTGGGCGCTGGCGCTGGCGGCGCCGATGCCGGTCTGGGAACGCACGTACTGGTCGTCGAAGCCTGCCTTGTCGATCTTGGCCCGGGCGCTCGAGTCGGTGACCGAGAACAGCCAGGTGAAGAAGAAGGCCAGCGGCATCGAGAACAGAGCCGGCTGCTCGTACGGGAAGATGGCTTGCGCATTGCCCAGCACCACCACCCATACGGCCTTGGACAGCACCACGAAGGTCACCGCCGAGATCAGGCCGGCCAGACCGCCCAGCAGCGCGCCGCGGGTCGTGAGGCCACGCCAGTACATGGACAGGATCAGGATCGGGAAGTTGGTGGAGGCGGCGATGCCGAAGGTCAGGCCGACGAGGAAGGCGATATTCTGCTTCTCGAACAGGATGCCCAGCAGCACGGCGACGATGCCGAGGCCGATGGTGGCGATCTTGGAGACACGCATTTCCTGGGTTTCGGTGGCGGAGCCCTTGCAGATCACCCGGGCGTAGATGTCGTGGGCGATGGCCGATGCGCCGGCCAGAGCCAGACCGGACACCACCGCCAGGATGGTGGCGAAGGCCACGGCAGACATGAAGCCGAGGAACAGGTTGCCGCCGACGGCCTTGGACAGGTGCATCACCGGCATGTTGCCGCCGCCGATGATCTTGCCGCCGACCACGCCGCCTTCATAGAACTCCGGGTTGGTGCCGACGATGGTGATGGCGATCAGGCCCAGGGCACACACCACCATGAAGAAGTAGCCGATGCAGCCGCTGGCCACGAAGACGCTCTTGCGGGCTTCCTTGGCATTCGGCACGGTGAAGAAGCGCATCATGATGTGGGGCAGGCCGGCGGTGCCGAAAACCAGACCCAGGGACAGGGACACGGCGGTGACCGGGTCGGCCATCAGGGAGCCGGGGCCCATGATCTTGATGCCGTCCTTGTGCACTTCAACAGCCTTCTTCGCGACTTCTTCCAGGCTGAAGCCGAACTGGCTCATGGACAGGAAGAGCAGCACGGTGCCGCCGAAGAGCATCAGGCAGGCCTTGATGATCTGCACCCAGGTGGTGGCGATCATGCCGCCGAAGGTCACATAGATCACCATCAGCACGCCCACCACAACCACGGCGGTGGCGTAGTCGAGGCCGAACAGCAGTTTGATGAGCTGGCCGGCGCCGACCATCTGCACGATCAGGTAGAAGCACACCACCGTCAGCGAGCCAAAGGCTGCGAAGGTACGGATGGTGCCCTGGTCGAGGCGGTAGGAGGCGATGTCGGCGAAGGTGAACTTGCCCAGGTTGCGCAGGCGTTCCGCCATCAGGAAGAGGATCACCGGCCAGCCGACGAAGAAGCCGATGGCGTAGATGAAGCCGTCCAGACCCTTCGAGAAGGTGAGTGCCGAAAGACCCAGCAGGGTGGCGGCCGACATGTAGTCACCGGCAATGGCCAGGCCGTTCTGGAAGCCGGTGATGCCGCCGCCGGCAGTGTAGAAGTCGGCGGTGGATTTGGTGCGGCTGGCCGCCCAGTAGGTGATGCCCATGGTCGCCACCACGAAGATGAAGAACATCCCGATGGCAGTGAGATTGAGCGGTTGCTTCTGGGCTGCGCCGACGGCGTCGGCAGCGTAGGCGCCTGCGCCGGCCAGGGCCAGCAAGGCGGCGCCAATGAGGTGTTTGCGGTTGATCACTTGGAGGCCTCCCGGACGATCTCGTTGTTCATCTGGTCGAATTCGCCGTTGGAGCGGCTGACGAACCAGCCGGTCAGCAGCCAGGAGCCGATGATGATGGCGGCGCCAATGGGTACGCCGATGGTGAGCATGCCGCCCTCGGAAATGGGGGTGCGCAGCACCTCGGGCGCGAAGGCCACAAGCGCCATCATCCCGTAGTAGGACGCCATCACGATGGCTGTGAGCAGGTAGGCAAAGCGGCTGCGCTTGCCCTCCAGCTCGGCAAAGCGGGGGTTGGCCCGCACTTTCTTGTAGATATCCGCTGACATGATTCCTCCGGAAAGGTGGTTGAAGATTCTTTATATGGTTATGGTCTCGGGGTGAGTGCTGTTCTCCTCCCCGGTTCTTGCTACATGCGATTTACATGTTCGGGTAGTTCGGGCCACCGCCCCCTTCGGGTACGGCCCAGTTGATGTTCTGGGTGGGGTCCTTGATGTCACAGGTCTTGCAGTGCAGGCAGTTCTGGGCGTTGATCTGCATGCGCGGCCCGCTCGGGTCCTCGACGATTTCGTACACGCCGGCCGGGCAATAGCGGGTCTCCGGGGCGTTGTAGAGGGACAGGTTGACGCTGATGGGTACCGACGCATCCTTCAGGCGCAGGTGGCAGGGCTGCTCTTCCACGTGGTTGGTGGCCGAGATGAACACCGATGACAGGCGGTCGAAGCTGATCTTGCCGTCGGGTTTGGGATACGCGATGGGGGCGCATTCCGATGCCTTCTTGAGCTGGGTGTGGTCTGCGTGATGGTGCAGGGTCCAGGGCGCCCGGCCTTTCAGCACGTAGGTGTCGATGGCGCTGTAGGCGATACCGCCCAACAGGCCCCAGCGGAAGCTCGGGCGGATGTTGCGCACTTCGCGGAGTTCGTCCCACAGCCAGCTCTGCTTGAGACGCTCGGGGTAGCCGATGACCTCGTGGCCGACCTGCGCTTCGGCCCCGAGATGGGCAAACAGGGCCTCGGCGGCTTCGATGCCCGACTTCATGGCCATGTGGGTGCCCTTGACCTTGGGCACGTTGAGGAAGCCCGCGGTGTCGCCGATCAGCAGGCCGCCGGGGAAAGTGAGCCGGGGTACCGACTGGTAGCCGCCTTCGTTGAGGGCCCGGGCACCATACGCAATGCGCCGCCCACCTTCGAAGAACTTGCGGATCTCCGGGTGGGTCTTGAAGCGCTGGAACTCCTCGTAGGGTGACAGGTGCGGGTTGGCGTAGTCCAGCCCGACCACGAAGCCGACAGCCACCTGGTTGTTCTCCAGGTGATACAGGAAGGAGCCGCCGTAGACGTCGGTGGTGAGCGGCCAGCCCACGGTGTGCAGGGTCAGGCCCTGCTGGTGCACCTCGGGGCGCACCTCCCACAGCTCCTTGATGCCGATGCCGTAGGTCTGCGGGTCGACACCTTCACGCAGGTTGAACTTGCCGAACAGGCCCTTGGTGAGGGAGCCCCGGCAGCCTTCGGAGAAGACGGTCTGGCGGGCATGCAGTTCGATGCCGGGCTGGTAGTTGGGGCCGGGCTCGCCGTTGCGCTCCACACCCATGTCGCCAGTGGCGATGCCCTTTACCGAGCCGTCCTCGTGGTAGAGCACCTCGGACGCGGCGAAGCCGGGATAGATCTCGACCCCCAGGGCTTCGGCCTGCTCGCCCAGCCAGCGCACCACATTGCCCAGGCTGACAATGAAGTTGCCGTCGTTGTGCATTTGCGGCGGGGTGGGCAGCTTGTAGGCTTTTTCGGTGGTCAGGAACAGGAAGCGGTCCGCGTTCACCGGGGTGTTCAGCGGCGCGCCGCGCTCCCTCCAGTCGGGGAACAGTTCTTCCAGCGCGCGCGGCTCGATGACGGCGCCGGACAGGATGTGGGCACCCACCTCGGAGCCCTTCTCCACGACGCACACTGAAAGCTCCGTGCCGGCCTTCTCGGCCAGTTGCTTCAGGCGGATCGCGGCGGAGAGCCCCGAGGGGCCGGCGCCGACGATCACCACGTCGTATTCCATCGCTTCACGCGTCATTGCTGCTGTCTCCGTTGTTGCTATCAAGTCGTACATTCACCAGACGGAGCGCGAAGAAACCGTAGCGAGCGGCCCGAGGTCGCAACCAGGAGCGCAACCGTACATGCGTACGGTGAGCGCCGCAGTTGCGAGATCGGGTCGTGCAGCAGGTTTATTCGTGCTTCGTCAGAACAGCGCTTCCTCGAGGGCGAGCACTGCGTCGGCGCCATTCACGATGGCATCCCGGTAGCTGTTGGCCTCGGGCATCACGTGCTTGGCAAAGTAGGCCGCGGTCGCCATCTTGGCCTTGTAGAAATCGCCGTCCGCTTCGTTCAGACGGCCAGCGGCGATCTGGGCCGAGCGGGCCATCAGCCAGCCACCGACGACAATGCCGGTCAGCTTGAGGAAGGGCACCGAACCGGCGTGGGCAGCCTGGGGCGTGCTCTCGTAGTTGGCGAGCAGCCAGTTGGTGGCTTCGTCCAGGGCGGCGATGCCTTCACCCAGGGCGTCGGCCAGGGACTTCAGCGCGGCGTCGTCGGACTTGCGCAGGGCGGCCCCGGTTTCGGCGATGTCGGCGAGCAGTTGTTGCATGCTCTTGCCACCTTCCTTGGCGGTCTTGCGACCGATCAGGTCGTTGGCCTGGATGGCGGTGGTGCCTTCGTAAATGGTGATGATGCGGGCGTCGCGCATGTACTGGGAGGCGCCGGTCTCTTCGATGAAGCCCATGCCGCCGTGCACCTGCACGCCGTTCCAGGTGATGCCCTGGGCGTTCTCGGTACACCAGCCCTTGACCACCGGGGTCAGCAGCTCCAGACGGCGCTGGTTGGCGGCGCGCACGTCGGCGTCCGGGTGGCTCTTGGCGCGGTCCATGCAACCGGCCACGTAGTAGGCGATGGCACGGCCGGCCTCGGTGCGGGACTTCATGTCCATCAGCATGCGGCGCACGTCCGGGTGATGCAGGATGGGCTTCTTCTCGCCGCTCTTGTCGCCGACGATGCGGCCCTGAATGCGGTCGCGGGCGTAGGCCAGGGCGTGCTGGTAGCTGCGCTCGGACACGCCGACGCCTTCCAGGCCCACATTGAGGCGGGCATGGTTCATCATCGTGAACATGTACTCGAGGCCGCGGTTCGGCTCGCCCACCAGGTAGCCGATGGCGCCGCCCTTGTCGCCGAAGGACATCACCGCGGTGGCGCTGCCGTGGATGCCCATCTTGTGTTCGATGGAGGCGCAGATCAGGTCGTTGCGCTCGCCCAGGCTGCCGTCGGCATTGACCAGGAACTTCGGTGCGATGAACAGGGAGATGCCCTTCACGCCCGGGGGCGCGTCCGGCAGGCGGGCCAGCACGAGGTGGATGATGTTCTCCGCCATGTCGTGCTCACCCCAGGTGATGAAGATCTTGGTGCCGGTGATGGCATAGCTGCCGTCGCCGCGGGGTTCTGCCTTGCTGCGGATGGCCGCCAGATCGGAGCCGGCCTGGGGCTCCGTGAGGTTCATGGTGCCGGTCCACTTGCCCGACACCATGTTGGGCAGGAAGGTGGCCTTGAGTTTGTCGGTGGCGTGGTGGGCGATGGCCTCCACCGCGCCCAGCGTCAGCATCTGACACAGGGAGAAGGAGATGCTGGCCGACTTCCACATTTCCAGCACGGCGGTGGACACGGTCACCGGCAGGCCCTGACCGCCGAATTCGGTGGAGGCGGGCATGCCGTTCCAGCCGGTTTCGCAGAAGGAGGCATAGGCTTCCTTGAAACCGTCGGCGGTGGTCACCACGCCGTCCTTCCACTTGTTGCCCTGCTTGTCGCCCACCGGATTCAGCGGGTCCACCACCTCGGTGGCGAACTTGCCGGCCTCGTCGAGAATGGCCTCGACCAGGTCCAGGGAGACTTCTTCATTGCCGGGCAGGGTGGTGATCTCCTGCAGGCCGGCCAGCTCGTTCATGGCGAACAGCATGTCCTTCACGGGGGCGACGTAAGTGCTCATGGGATGCTCCTTGCAAATTCGGTGATTGGGTTGGGCTATCAGGTACTGCAGGGGGCAGTCAGGGGCCAATCTGTAGGGGCGACTTCAGTCGCCCATCCGCGCGTAAAGCGAGCGCGGATCGCTGACCGGAGTCCGAGGGCGACTGAAGTTGCCCCTACAGGGGGTTCTCCCCTTCCAATGCCCTTATGCCGTCAGAGGGCAGACACCAGTTGCGGCACGGCCTCGAAGAGATCTGCCACCAGGCCGTAGTCGGCCACCTGGAAGATCGGGGCTTCGGGGTCCTTGTTGATGGCCACGATCACCTTGGAGTCCTTCATGCCAGCCAGATGCTGGATGGCGCCCGAGATGCCCACCGCGATGTAGAGCTGGGGGGCGACGATCTTGCCGGTCTGGCCCACCTGGTAGTCATTGGGCACGAAGCCCGCATCCACGGCGGCGCGGGAAGCGCCCATGGCGGCGGAGAGCTTGTCGGCCAGGGGTTCCAGCACGGCCCGGTAGTTGTCACCGCTGCCCAGGCCGCGGCCACCGGAGACGATGATCTTGGCGGCGCCCAGCTCGGGGCGGGCGGAGACGGTCAGTTCGCGCCCGACCAGCTTGCTCTGGCCCAGGTCGGGGCCGGCGGCAATGCTTTCCACGGCGGCGGCGCCACCCGCTGCAACCGCATCGAAGGCGGTGGTGCGCACGGTGATGACCTTGATGGCGTCGGACGACTTGACGGTGGCCAGGGCGTTGCCGGCGTAGATGGGGCGCACGAAGGTGTCGGCCGATTCGATGGCCACGATCTCGGAGATCTGGGCCACATCCAGCAGGGCGGCGACGCGGGGCAGGATGTTCTTGCCGAAGGTGGTGGCGGGTGCCAGCACGTGGCTGTAGCCGCCGGTCTTGATCACGTCCACCAGCAGCGCAGCCACGTTCTCGGCGCCTTGCTCGGCGTAGGCGGCGGCATCGGCCACCTTCACCTTGGCCACGCCGGCCAGCCGGGATGCGGCCTCGGCGGCAGCGCCGCAGCCGGCGCCGGCCACCAGCACATCGATGGCTGCGCCCAGCTTGGCGGCGGCGGAAACGGTGTTGAGGGTGGCGCCCTTGAGGTTGGCGTTGTCGTGTTCGGCAATGACGAGGATGCTCATGATCAGATCACCTTTGCTTCGTTCTTCAGCTTTTCAATCAACTGGGCCACGTCGGCCACCTTCACCCCGGCGCTGCGCGCGGCCGGTTCCACCACCTTGAGGGTGGTCAGGCGAGGTGTCACATCCACGCCCAGGTCGGCCGGCTTGAGGGTGTCGAGGGGCTTCTTCTTGGCCTTCATGATGTTGGGCAGGGTGGCGTAGCGCGGCTCGTTGAGGCGCAGGTCGGTGGTGATCACCGCGGGCAGGGGCAGGGCGAGGGTCTCCAGGCCGCCGTCGATCTCGCGGGTGACCTGCACCTTGTCGCCGGCCACTTCGACCTTGGAGGCGAAGGTGGCCTGGGGCCAGCCGAGCAGGGCGGCGAGCATCTGGCCGGTCTGGTTGGAGTCGTCGTCGATGGCCTGCTTGCCCAGCACCACCAGGGTGGGCTGCTCCTTGTCCACCACGGCCTTGAGCAGCTTGGCCACGGCCAGGGGCTGCAGGTCGGCGTCGGATTCGATGAGGATGCCCCGGTCGGCGCCGATGGCCATGGCGGTGCGCAGGGTCTCCTGGCACTGGGCGACGCCGGCGGACACGGCCACCACCTCGGTGGCCTTGCCGGCTTCCTTCAGGCGCACGGCCTCCTCGACGGCGATTTCGTCGAAGGGGTTCATGGCCATCTTCACGTTGGCCAGCTCGACGCCGCTCTGGTCGGCCTTCACGCGGATCTTGACGTTGTAATCGACGACCCGCTTGATGGGTACGAGAATCTTCATGGTCTTGTGGTCTCCGTTGTATTACTCAATGGCCGAGGCCGACTTGGCCTGCTGGCGCAGCACGAACTTCTGGATCTTTCCGGTGGACGTCTTGGGCAGCACGCAGAACTCCACGTGCTTGGGCACCTTGTAACGGGCCAGGTGCTCACGGCAGTGGGCGATGATGTCTTCCACCGTCACCTTGGCGTCTTCCTTGATTTCGATGTAGGCGGCCGGCACCTCGCCCCATTTCTCGTCGGGCCTGGCCACCACGGCGGCGGTCATCACGGCGGGGTGGCGGTACAGCACGTCTTCCACTTCGAGGGAAGAGATGTTTTCGCCGCCGGAGATGATCACGTCCTTGGAGCGGTCCTTGATCTTCACGTAGCCGTCCGGATGCAGCACCGCCAGGTCGCCGGTGTGGAACCAGCCGCCGGCAAAGGCTTCCTCGGTGGCCTTCTCGTTCTTCAGATAGCCCTTCATCACCAGGTTGCCCCGGAACATGATCTCGCCCATGGTCTCGCCATCGGCGGGCACGGGCTCCATGGTCTGCGGGTCGAGCACGGTGATGGCTTCCTGCATGTGGTAGCGCACCCCCTGACGGCCGTTGCGTTCGGCGCGCTGGGCGATGGGCAGGGCGTCCCACTCGGGGTGCTTGGCACACACGGAGGCCGGGCCGTAGGTCTCGGTCAGGCCATACACGTGGGTGATGTCGAAGCCGATGCGCTCCATGCCTTCGATGATGGCGGCGGGGGGCGCGGCGCCGGCGATGAGGGCCGAGACTTTGTGCGCAATGCCGGCACGCAGGCCTTCCGGGGCGTTGATGAGCATGCCGTGCACGATGGGGGCACCGCAGAAGTGGCTCACCTTGTGCTCACGGATCAGCTCGTAGATCAGGGCCACGTCCACCTTGCGCAGGCACACATTGACGCCGGCGTTGGCGGCCAGAGTCCAGGCGAAGCACCAGCCGTTGCAGTGGAACAGGGGCAGGGTCCACAGATAGACCGCGTGCTGGGGCATGCCCCAGCTGATGATGTTGGAGGCCGAATTGAGGTAGGCGCCCCGGTGGTGGAAGACCACACCCTTGGGGTTGCCCGTGGTGCCCGAGGTGTAGTTGAGGGCGATGGCATCCCACTCGTCGGCGGGCAGGGACCACTTGAACTCCGGGTCGGCCTTGGCCAGGAAATCCTCGTATTCGATTTCGCCCAGGCAGGTGGTGCCGGGGTACTCTGCGTCCAGGGCGTCGATCACCAGGGGCTTCGGCCCTTCCAGCAGTTCCAGCGCCGGGGCGATGATGGTGGCAAACTCGGGGTCAGTGATCAGCACCTTGGCCTCGCCATGGCTGAGCATGAAGGCGATGGCCTCCGGGTCGAGGCGGGTATTGAGGGTGTTGAGCACGGCGCCGGTCATGGGCACGCCAAAGTGGGCCTCGACCATGGCCGGCACATTGGGCAGCATCACCGCCACGGTGTCACCGCGGCCGATGCCACGGGATGCCAGTGCACTGGCCAGACGACGGCAGCGGGCGTAGGTTTCACGCCAAGTGAAGCGGCGCGCGCCGTGGATCACCGAGGGGCGGTCGGGATAGATCTGCGCGGTGCGCTCGAGAAAGGACAGCGGCGACAGCGGGACATGGTTGGCAGCACACTTGTCCAGCCCGCGATCATACGGGTTGTTCGACACCTTCTTCTCCTCCTGACTTTTGACGCCACGACTTTGTTGAGGCGGTGGCTCTGGGGCCTTCCCCTTTGGGGCGTCCGTGACGGACTGCCGGGGATCGGGGCGAAGATTCGCAGACAAAGTTGTCGGAACTTTGCTGAAAATGTACTGAATCTTGTCGAGGTCCTTCGATGAGGCGGGCTATGGCTAGAATCAGGAACAGGAAACGGGACTGCGGAGCAGCGATGAACGGTCACCAACAATCAGCATGCGGGACAGTCGGGGAGGCCGAGCCGTCCTCCGAACGGCGCTACCAGGAAATGCTGGGAGCAGGCCTTGATCTGCTGGATCAGGGCGTCACCGTGTTCGATGCCGACCTGCGCATGGTGGCGTGGAACACCGCCTTCCTGCGCCTGCTGGATTTCCCCGAGGGGTTGGCCCGGCCGGGGGTGTCCTTCGAGGCGTTCATCCGCTACAACGCCGAGCGCGGCGACTACGGCCCGGGAGACCCGGCCCAGCAGGTCGCCGAACGGGTCGCCCGGGCGAGGAGCTTCGAGCCCCATGTTACCGAGCGCATCCGTCCCAATGGCCGCATTCTCTCCATTCGTGGCTTTCCACTGCCTCACCAGGGCTTCATCACCGTCTACACCGACATCACCGACCAGCGCCGCGCGGCCGAGCAGATCGCGCGCCATCAGGCGGAGCTTGAGGAGCACATCGAGTCCCGCACCGAGGCCCTGACCCGGGCCAACGAGGAGCTGACGGCCGCCATCGAAAGCAACAAGGCCATCACCCAGGCCCTGCGCCGCAGCGAGCAGCGCCTGCGCGAGATCACCGATGCCATCCCCGCCGCCGTCGCCTACTTCGACCGGGAATGGGCCTACCGCTACGCCAACAAGGGCTATGCCGAATGGTTCGGCTGGTCGGCCGATCAGGTGGAAGGACGCAAGATCCAGGACGTGGTCGGGCAGGAAGTCTTCGAAGTGGTGCAACCCTATGTGGCCCGGGCCCTGGCGGGCGAGCGGGTCACTTACGAATACCAGCTCACCGGACGCGACGGCAATCCCGCCCGCGCCCGCAGCACCCTGGTACCCGACATCGCCCCCGACGGCACCGTGCTGGGCGGCTACGTGCATTCGGTGGATGTCACCGAGCAGCGCCGCACCCAGGCCGCCTTGGCCCAGGCCCAGAAGATGGAGGCCATCGGCCAGCTCACCGGCGGCCTCGCCCACGACTTCAACAACATGCTCACGGTGGTCATCGGCAATCTGGTGGCGCTCAAGGAAAATCACCCCGACGACCCCCTTACCGAGAACTTCGTCGAACCGGCCATGCACGCCGCCAACCGGGGCGCCGAGCTGATCCGCCGTCTGCTGGGCTTTGCCCGGCGCCAGCCCCTGGAGCCGAAGCCGGTGGAGGTCAATGAACTGATCCTCGGC
>WBZV01000168.1_pt1 | contig 44928 bp, 37 predicted proteins | sample 5204221 | NCBI WGS metagenome assembly WBZV01 (sample SAMN12344360, study PRJNA552823) | activated sludge metagenome | biome: Activated sludge suspended growth; feature: Nitrification reactor; material: Wastewater; isolation source: activated sludge from nitrification reactor of wastewater...
CGCCACCCTCCTCAGCCCCCTCTCCGCAGACCGGGCCGCCCTCGACGCCGCCCTCGGCGCCATCGCCCCCGGGCCGCAGACCTGCATCGTCTGCGGCGTGGAGGCCGCCGCCCAGGAGCTGGCCTCCGCCCGGCATCGGGCCGGCAGCGCCGCCATCCTCGTCCTCCTCACCGACGGCCGCTCCAACCCCCAGCCCCCCGCTCAGGCCGTCGCCCGCGCCCAGGCCGCCAAGGCCGCCGGCGTGCGCATCTACACCATCGGTCTCGGCGCGGACCTGGACGAGGCCGCCCTGCGGGAGATGGCCTCGGAGGACGACGGCTATCGGCACGCGCCCTCGGCCGCCGAGCTGGCGGGGATCTACCGCGGGATCGCGGTGGACATTCCGTGCCCGGCGGGGGCGTTCTGGGCGGGAAGGTAGGCGGGGGGAAGGGCGGCGGTGGCTGGGAAGGTCACGGGCGGGCGCTACGGGCGCACGCCCACGCGGCCGCGCGCGCGAGGCTTGGCGGCTCGCCGCGGGGGAGCTTGACACCACGAAGCAGATCGGCCAGGGCTGCGGCACTGCGCGGTGCGAGGCTATGCCTCCGCAAGAGGCAGTGGAGGGTGGTCACGGTGTGCGCCGCGAGCAAGCCATCGATCCTCCCCCCCCCTCGACTGCAGCCCACACCCGCGCAGCCATGAGGTAGAAGGGATGGCGGGCGGCAAGCACATCCAGCACGACGTTGGCATCCAAGAGGACCCGCATCTGCTCAGTCACGGAACTTGTCCGCCAGAAACCGTCGATGCTCGTCCATACTGATCTCAGCGGGCAGGATGCCGCTAAGGCGGCGAAGGATGGGTGCGTCCGACTGCGGGTTGTCCGCGCCCGACAGGTCTTCCAGATAGTCGGAGATCAGCTTGGTCAGGGTGGTGCCGTGCCGCGAGGCGTAACCCTCGGCCGATTCCAGCCACTACTGCAGGATCCCCGTCGACGGCTTCCTGGCGGGCCAGCCAGGGCCGCAAAGTGCTCCGAGGCACCCGCGATCGCCTCAGGCACCGACCGCAGTCCCTGGCCCAGGCCCTGGGCCTCGGCCAGCTTCGCCAGCGCCTCCACCTCCGTCGCCCGGCCCCATTGACCCGCCTTGGCCCCCCCTGCTATCTTCCCCCCGCATGGCGCGCTCCTGGTGTTTGGTTGTTCTCCAAATAGACGCGAGTCGCCCTGTCAATGCTGGACACGACTGGAGACGACTGGACACCACAGAAGAGTCGTCGGGCGCTGGGTTGGTGGGCCGACTACGACCAGCCAGAAGAGCCCGGTGGGCAGTCTGGCATGCCTCGGAATGTCAGCCGCCAATGGGCCATCATCACGTCCAGCCCCAGGGGGTCACTCCACCCCGCCCTAACCCCAGGACCAGGGCCCAGGCCCCCCGTCGGTGATAAGATACCGCCGCCCCCTCCCCGCCCGCCCCCGCCCAGGAGCCCCCCACCCCCATGCCAAGCGACCACCGCTGGATCAGCTTCGGCCTCCTCCTCACCGCCATCGCCATCGGCCAGGTAGCCGAGTTCATGATGAAGCACGGGACCAACCAGTTGGGCGGGGAGATGCGTTTCGAGCCCGCCAGCCTCTGGCGCGCCTTCACCACCCCCGCCCTGGTCGGCGGCTACGGCCTGGCCTTTGTCGCCGCCATCTTCTGGACCCGGGTCCTCTCGCGGGAGCCCCTCTCCTGGGCCTACCCCCTGCTGGCCCTGGGCTACCTGCCCATGCTCTTCGGCGCTCACCATCTCCTGGACGAGGCGATCACGCCGCAGCGCTTCGTGGGCGTCGTGGTCATCATCCTGGGCGTGGCGATGGTCTTCCGCTCCTGATGCGCCCGCTGTCTGGGCCGGGATGAGCCGGGGGGGCGGAAGGGCGATGAGCCACGGCGGCCAGGCGGCGGGCCCGCGCACCGTGGCCCATGTCTTCCTGGACTTCAGCCAGGGCGGGGCGCAAGGCCTGGCCCTGGAGACCTGGCGCCACCTGGACCCCGAGCGTTACCGCCCCCTCCTCATCTGCGTCCGCTCCGCCGGCGCCGCCGTGCCCGAGGCCCGGGCCATGGGCGTCCCCGTGCGCGTGCTGGGCCGCCTCCGCCGCCCCCTCGACCTGGCCGCTCCCCGGGCCCTGGCCCGGACCCTCAGGGCGGAGGGCGTCCAGATCCTCCAGACCCCCCTCTACAGCCGCGTGGCCCCCTACGCCCGCCTGGCCGCCGCCCTGGCCGGCCTGCCGCTCTGCATCGGGCATGAGCATTGCCGCCCCGCCCTGCCCTCCCTCCCGCGCCGCCTGGCCGACCGCCTGCTGGGCCGCCTGCCCGGGCAGCGCTACCTCGCCGTCTCCCAGGCCGACGCCGCGGACCTGCGCCGCCAGGGCATCGCCGCCGGGCGCATCGCCTGCCTGCCCAACGGCATCGACCCGGCCGCCTACGGGCGGGAGGATCGGGCGGCGGCGCGGCGGGCCCTGGGCCTGCCGCCGCAGGCCCTCGTCCTCCTCGCGCCCGCCCGCCTGCATCCCCAGAAGCGGCATGCCGACCTGCTGGGCGCCCTGGCCCAGGTGGACCGTGACGGAGGGCGGGACTGGCTGCTCCTCTGCGCCGGCGAGGGGGAGCTGCGGAGCGCCCTGGAGGCCCAGGCCGCGGCCGCCGGCCTGGCAGAGCGGGTGCGCTTCCTGGGCCGGCGCCAGGATCTGCCCCGCCTCTACGCCGCCGCCGACCTGGTGGTCCTGGCCTCGGCCATCGAGGGCCTGCCCCTGGCCTTGCTGGAGGCCCAGGCCGCCGGCCGGGCCGTCCTGGCCACCGCCGTCGGCGGCGTGCCCGAGGCAGTGGACGACGGTCGCACCGGCCTCCTGGTGCCGGCGGGGGACCCGGCGGCTCTGGCAGGGGGCCTGCGCCGCCTCCTGGACGACGCCGCCCTGCGCGAGGCCCTGGGGGCCGCCGGCCCGGCCTGGGTCCGGGAGCGCTTCGGCATCGACCGTTACGCGCGGGAGCTCGAAGCGCTCTACGACCGCTGGCTGGCTGAGACCGCGGCCGAGGCCGCGGGCCGGCGGGGGCTCTGGCCGCTCCGGGGAGGGGCCGTATGACCCGCCCGCCCCTGGCCGTCCTCAACCTGCGCAGCTCCGCCCAGACCTACGGGCCCGAGCAGGCCCTCATGCTCCTGGTGGATGCCCTGGCCGACTACGCGGTGGCCACCCGCATCCTGGCCCTCTACCGGGCGCCCGAGGGGGGATCGGAGCAGCATCCCTGGCTGGAGCAGGCCCGCGAGCGGGGCCTGCAGGCCGAGCAGCTGGAGGACCCCGGCCCCTTCAGCCTGGGCCTGGCGCGCCGGCTGACCCGGCGGGTGCAGGAGAGCGGGGCCGACGTCCTGCACACCCACGACTACAAGTCGAACATCCTGGGCGGCCTGGCCGCCCGCCGGGCGGACCGCGGCCTGCCCTGGGTGGCCACCGTGCACCTGCACACCGCCACCACCCGCCGCCTGCGCCTCTACCGGGCCATCGACCTTTTCCTGCTGCGCCTGGCCGACCGGGTGGTCACCGTCTCCCGCGACCAGAGCCGGATGCTCCTGGCCCGCGGCCTCGACGAGCGCCGGGTGGTGCTGGTCCCCAACGTCATCGACGTGGAGAAGATCCGCGCCGCCGCCGACGATCCCGCCGCCGTCCGCGCCCGCCTCGGCCTGCCGCAGAGCGGGCCCTTGATCAGCCTGGTGGGCCGCCTCAGCCCGCAGAAGGGCATCGACGACTTCCTGATCGCCGCCCAGGTCCTGCACACCTTCCGGCCCCAGACCCGCTTCCTGGTGGTGGGCCACGGGCCCCTGCGCCAGAGCCTGGAGGCCCAGGCCGCCGCCCTGGGCCTGGGCGAAGCCCTGCGCTTCCTGGGCTACCGGGCCGACGTGCCCTCGCTGCTGGCCGCCAGCGACCTGGTGGCCCTGCCCTCGCGCCAGGAGGGTCTACCGATGGTCCTCCTGGAGGCCATGGCCCTGGCCCGGCCGGTGGTGGCCTCCAGGGTGGGCGGGGTGGGGGACCTGGTGAAGGACGGCGAGACGGGCCTGCTCATCCCCCCCGGCTCCCCCGACAAGCTGGCCGAGCGCCTCCTGGCCCTGATCGACAACCCCGAGCAGGCCGCCCGCCTGGGCGAGGCCGCCGCCCGCCACGTGGCCCTGCACTGCGCGCCCGCCCACGCCGCCCGGCGCCTGGCCTCCCTCTACCACACCATCCTGGCCGAGCGGGCGGCCTGAGGCCGGGGAGGCGGGCGATGGCTTCCACTGGCGATGCGGCGGACCCGGGCGGCCAGGTCCTCCTCCTGGACCCGGCCCACCAGGTGCCGGACTACGACCGCTACCTCGCGGCGGCCCTGGCCCGCCAGGGCTGGGCGGTGCGCCTGGCCGCCTCCCCGCTGCTGGCGGCCGGTCGGGGCGACGGGCCGGATCGCCCAGCGCGGGCGAGAGCCGCGGTTGCAGGGGCGCCGATTGCCGCGGCGGAAGCGGTGGCCGAGATCGCGGCGGCGCCGGCGCCGGCCCTCGCGGATCCGGGCCCGTCGTCTCGGGCGAGCGTCCGGACCGACATGGCCTTCGCCCCCTGGCTGGCCGGCGAGGGCCCCCTGGCCCGCCTCCTGCGCCGCCATCCCCCGCTGCGGCGCCTGGCGCGCCTGGCGGCCTATCCCGCCGAGCGCCGCCGCCTGGACCGGAGCCTCCTGGGCGCGGCCGGGGGGATGGTCCTGCACCAGCAGTGGAGCCTGGCGCCCCTCTGGGACGCGCCCCTGCTGGCCGCCGCCCGCCGGGCGGGCCGGCCGGCGGTCCTGACCGTGCACAACGTCCTGCCGCACGAGCGCCGTCCCTGGCAGCCCGCGGTCTGGCGGGCCCTCTACCGCCGGGCCCCCGCCCTCATCGTCCACAGCGCGCATTCGCGGCGGGGCCTGGAGGACCTCGTGGGGGCCGACCTGCCGCCCGTCCATGTCATCCCCATGCCCCCCGACCCGCCCGATGCCGCCGCGCCCACGCGCGAGGCCGCCCGGGCGGCCCTGGGGCTGGCGCCGGAGGTCCCGCTGGCCCTCTTCCTGGGGCATGTCCGCCCCTACAAAGGGCTGGATCTCCTGCTGGAGGCCTGGCCCGCGGTCCGCCGCACCCTGCCGGCGGCCCGCCTCTGGGTCCGCGGCGCCCTGCCGGGCGGGGCGGGGGCGGAAGGGGCCTGGCGGGCGCGGATCGAAGCCGCCGGCGGCGCGCCCGGCATCGACTTCCGGCCCGGCTACCTGCCGCGAGAGGACTTGCTGCGCTGCCTGGCGGCGGCGGACCTGGTCCTGCTCCCCTACCGCCGCGTGGACATGAGCGCCGTCCTGGCCCTGGCCCTGGGCCACGGGCGGGCGGTGCTGGCCACCGCGGTGGGCGGCCTGCCGGAGGCTCTGGCCGGGGGCGGCGGCCTCCTGGTGCCGCCGCATGACGCGGCGGCCCTGGCGGCGGCCGCGATTGCCGTGCTGGGCGACGAGGTCCGGCGCTCCAGCCTCGAGGCCGAAGCGCGCCTGGCCGCGGCGCGCTGGACCTGGGACGATGCGGCCGCCGCCACGGCAGCGGTCTACCGGGACCTCCCGGCGGCGGCCCCCGGCGCGGGGGGTCGACGTTGACCCCCGACCTGCCCCCACCCGCCGTCTCCGTCCTGATCCCGGTCCGCGGCGCGCCGGAGCCCTTGGCCGCCTGCCTGGACGCCATCTTCGCCGGTGAGCTGCCGGCGGGGGGGCTGGAGGTCCTGGTGGCCGGCCCGCCCCCGGCCGAGGCCCTGCGCGCGGTGCTGCGCCGCTGGGAGGGAAGGCTGCCGTCCGGCTGCCGGCTGCTCTGGCTGGACAACCCGAGCGGCAGCACGCCGGTGGGCCTCAACCGGGCCCTGGCGGCGGCCCGCGGGCCGGTGGTCCTGCGCCTGGACGCCCACGCCCTGCCGGCGCCGGATTACGTGACCGCCTGCCGGCGGGCCCTGGCCGAGACGGGCGCCGGCTGCGTGGGCGGGCCGCTGCGCGGCTGGGGGACCACGGCCTGGGGCCGGGCGGTGGCCCTGGCCTGGACCCAAGCCCTGGGGGCCGGCGATGCTGCCTTCCGCCGAACGGGGGAGGGCGGGGGTCCCCGGGCGGTGGACACGGTCTACCTGGGCGCCTGGCCGCGGGACCTGCTGCTGGCCCTGGGCGGCTGGGACGAGCGCCTGCCGCGCAACCAGGACTACGAGCTGGCCCTGCGCCTGCGCCGCGCCGGCCACCGCGTGGTCCTGGACCCGCGCATCCGCTCGCGCACCCTGACCCGCGGCAGCCCCATCGCCCTGATCCGCCAGTACTGGGGCTACGGCCAGGGGCGGGCCGCCACCCTGGCCCTCCATCCCGGCTCCCTGCGCTGGCGGCAGGCCCTGCCCGCGCTCTGGACGGCCTACCTTTTGGTGGCAGCGGGGGCGGCGGCCTACCTGTCGGCGGCAGCGGAGGCGGCGGCCCGGCCGGCCTTCACACCTGCCTGGCGCCTGCTCCCGGCCCTGCCGGCGGCGGCCTACCTGGCGCTGCTGCTGGGGTCCCCGCTCCGGGTGGCCCAAGAGCGGGATGCCCCCGCCCGTGACCTCGCCCTCCTGCCTGCCGTCTACCTCTGCATGCACCTGCCTTGGGGCCTGGGCTTCTGGTGGGGCGCCCTGACGCGCTGGGGGCGCCTGGGGCCGGCGTCCTCGCCCGGCCCGACCGCGGCCCCGAAGGTGGGCGGGCGATGACGGCGGCCGGCGGGGGCGACCAGCGGGGCGCGGGCGCGCCGGACGGAGCGGCCGGCGGCGGTCGGGGCTGGGTGCTGGACCGGGGCAGCCGCCGCCTCCTGCTCCTGGCGGGCGATCTGCCCATCCTCCTGGCGGTGCTGGCGGGGGCCCTGCGCCTGGGGGGTCTGCGCTCCGGCTGGGACTGGGCAGAGCGCCCCTTCGGCCAGGAGCTGCTGCGCTGGTCCCTGCTGCTCCTGCCCCTCTGGCTGGCCCTGGCCTGGGCGGGCGGGCTCTACGCCTGGGGCCGCCCCTCCGAGCGGCGGCGCCTGGTCTTCGGGCCTTTGCTGGTCGGCGGCCAGCTCCTCCTCCTGTGGGCCCTGGCCTACTTCATCCCCCCGCCCTGGACCCTGGTGCGCCACGTGCCGGTGTTCTTCGCCCTGGGCGCCGCCCTGGCGCTGCCGCTCTGGCGCCTGGCCTGCCGGGCCTTCCTGGAGCAGGGCGCCTTCCGCGCGCGGCTGATCATCCTGGGCGCGGGGGCGGCGGGCAGGGCCCTGCAGGCGGCGGTCCGGCGCGAGGCGGGACCCTTGTACCAGGTGCTGGGCTTCATCGACGACGACCCGGCCAAGCAGGGCACCCAGATCGACGGCAGCCCGGTCCTGGGCCCGCGGTCGGCGCTCCTGCCCTCCGTGGCCCGGCTGGGGGCCACGGAGCTGGTCCTGGCCATCAGCGAGGGCCTGGACGCGGACCTCTTCCGCACGGTGCTGGAGGCCCAGGAGCAAGGCCTGGTGCTGACCCCCATGCCCCTGCTCTACGAACAGCTGACGGGCCGCGTGCCGGTGGAGCACATCGGCGAGCAATGGGCGGTGGCCCTGCCGCTCAGCCCGCCGGAGGCCAGCGGCCTCTACCGCCTGGGCCGCCGCGCGGTGGACCTGCTGGCAGGAGCAGTGGGCCTCCTGCTGCTGGGCCTGCTCCTGCCGCTCCTGGCGCCCTTGATCCTGCTGGACTCCCCGGGGCCGGTCTTCTTCCGCCAGGTCCGCCTGGGCCGGGGGGGGCGGCCCTTCCTGCTCTACAAGCTGCGCAGCATGCAGCGGGAGGCCGAGGACGAAGGTCCGCGCTGGGCGGCGCCGGACGACCCGCGGGTCACCCGGGTGGGCCGCCTGCTGCGCCGCTCCCGCCTGGACGAGCTGCCGCAGGCCCTCAACCTGCTGCGCGGCGAGATGAGCCTGATCGGCCCGCGCCCCGAACGACCGGAGTTCGTGGCCCAGCTGGCGGCCCGCATCCCCTTCTACCGCGCCCGGCACGCGGTGGCCCCGGGGCTGACGGGTTGGGCGGCCATCCACCAGGACTACGCGGCCTCGGCGGAGGACGCGCTTCTCAAACTGCAGTATGATCTGTACTATATCAAGCACCGATCCCTGGGCCTGGACGGGTGGATCCTCCTCCGCACGGCGGCGAGGATCCTGCGCCTGGCGGGGCGTTAGGCGGTTGAACCGCGTAACCGCGCCGCGACGGGCGTCCCGGGGCGAATCGGGGCAAAAGGAGAGACAACCCGATGGGTGAGCGACTGCGTTGGAGTCCGCGGCAGGTGCTGGGGGCCTTCCTGGCCCTGGCGCTGCTCTGGGCGGCGAGCGCTGCGCTGGCGACGGTGAACGCGGTGGCCGGTCTGACCTTGATGGCCGTGGCCGCCTGGATGACCTTGGGCTGGATCGGATCGGCCCTGAGCAGGAGCGAGCAGGCGTGAAGCAGGCGGCCCTCTACGCCGCGGCGGCGCTCTGCCTGATCCTGATCGTCTCCCTGGCCTGGTGGAACCGGGACTTCATGCCGGCGGTGCCGGCCGAGGCGGTGGAGACGGTGACGCGCTACACGGTCCAGGATGGCGACGACCTGGCCGGCATCGCCACGAGCTTCCGCGTGGCACCCCAGGCCCTGGCTGAGGCCAACGACCAGGCGGACCCGGTCAAGCTGCGGGTCCAGCCGGGCCAGGTGCTCTTGGTCCCGGAGCCGGAGCCGACGCTCGGCGCGGTCTGGAAGGTGCACCTGGGCGGCCTGGGGGCGGAGATCCTGGGCGTCCTGCTCAGCTTCGCCCTGGCGGCGATGGCGGGCGCCCTGCCGCGCCAGATCCGCCGCCAGATCCTGGGCATCTCCCTGGTCCTGGGCATCGTCTCCTACGCCGCCGCCCAGGCGGTGGCCACCAAGGAGGCGCTGCTGACGCCGCAGTTCGTCTTCGCGGCCATCAAGGATGGCTTCATGTGGGCGGCGGCCTTCCCCATGCTGGCCCAGGTGCTGGGCATCCGTGACCCGCGGGCGGCGGGGCAGGCAGGGACGAAGGACGCCGGGCCGACCGCCTAGACCGCCTGATCGCCCCCGACCGCGCCGGCACCCCCGCTCCGCCCCGCCACCCCGTAGCGCAGCTCGACGAAGCCCTGCCCGAAGCGCTCCACCGCCAGCAGCTCCAGCGGGGGGAAGGCCTGGCGGCGCGGGAAGAGGGGGCGGCCCGCGCCCAGGGTCACCGGGGCCACTTGGACGATGAGTTCGTCCAGCAGGCCCGCGTCCAGGAACTGGCCCGCCAGGTCTCCGCCGCCGGCGATCCAGAGGTCCTGCTCCCCCGCCGCCGCGCGCATCGCCGCGTGGACCGGGCGCACGTCGCCGCCGGCCAGGCGGATGTCGGCTCCCTCCGGCAGCTCCCAGGAGCGGCTGCTGAAAAGCCAGGTGGGCTGCTGGTAGGGCCAGGGCTGGGCAAGGGGCGTGCCCAGCCGGAGGTGTTCGCGCAGCAGCCAGGCGTAGGTGCCCGACCCCATCGCGATGGCCCCCACCCCCTGGATGAAGTCCGGGTAGCTGGAGCCCTCCGGATCGTCGAACTGCAGGAGCCAGTCCAGAGAATGCTCGGGGGTGGCGATGAAGCCATCGAGGCTGGTGGCGGTGTAGAAGACCGTTCGCATGGCGGGGCTCCTGCTGTGGCGAGAGGTCGGGTTGACTTGAACGGGCCGCGGCGCCCTGCCCCCTACCGGCAGGGCAGGGTCACCGCGATCCGCCGGTAGATCGCCGCCAGCTCCGCCGCGTCGGGCGCCAGGTAGGCGTAGCTGGGGTCCTTGGCCAGGCGGGACAGGAGCGTGCCGTCGGCGTCGTCGCCCAGGCCCACGGTGAAGACCGAGACATCGGAATCCCGCGCCAGGGCCGCCAGCTCCAAGGCCCGGGCCTCCGTTCCCTCGGAGGGGCGGCCGTCGCTCAGCAGCACCACCGCCCGCCGGGAGCCCGCCCGGCCGCGGACCTCCAGCTCCGCCAGGCTGCGCTCCAGGCCCAGATCGATGCGCGTGCCCGTCCCCAGGACGATCTGGTCCAGCCGCCGGCTGATCGCCGCGAAGTCCTGGGTGATCACGTAGTCGCGCCGCGCCACGCCGTCGAAGGTCACCAGGCCCACGCGGTCCGTGCGCGGCTCCAGCTCGTCCAGGAGCGCGCGGGCCGCCGCCACCGCCGCCGCCAGCTTGGCCCCTTCCATGGAGGAGGAGCTGTCCAGGGCCAGGACCAGGTCCACCCCCACCTGGCGCTTGACCAGGCAGGCCTCGCGCAGGACCAGAGGCAGGTAGACGCGGCCCGGCCGGGGCTCCGGCGTCGCCGTCGGCGGACCCAGGACCAGCACCTCGGGCACCGGGAACTCGAAGCTGTAGCGTTGCCCGTCCGCCGTGTAGGCCGCCGTGGCGCGGCTGTTGGTGGGCAGGCGGCCCAGCCTGAGGGGCTCCACCTTCAGGCGAAAGGCCAGGCCCCCCGCCGGCAGGGCCGGCATCCGCCAGGTCACCGAGCTGGCATCTTGTTCGGCCGGCGGGGGCTGGATGGAGCCCGCCACCAGGCGCATGTCCGGCCCCAGGCCGTCGGTCAGCACGAGGTCCGTGGCCACCACCTCGCCCACCGTCCCCGAGAGCTGGTTGTAGATGGGGGCCAGCTGCTCGGAGCTGGGGGCGAAGAAGTAGCGGTCCGCGCTGCCGGCGATGGCTTCCAGGAGGGGGCGGACCACATCGTCGCCCAGGCCGATGGTGTAGATCAGGGCGCCGCGACCCCTGGCCCGGGCTGCCCCGCGCAGGGCGTCGATGTAGGGCTGCCCCTCGCGGGTGGGCTTGCCGTCGGTCATCAGCAGGAGGACCGGCATGGCCCCCGGCCGGCCCGCTTCCGCCAGGTGCTCCTGGGCCCGTTCCAGGGCCGCGCCGATGTCCGTGCTGCCGTCCGAGCGGATGCTGCCCAGGACCGCGCGCAGGGCCGCGCCGTCGCTGGTCAGCGGCTGGTCCAGGGAGACCAGGTCTGAGAAGGAGACCAGGCCGATGCGGTGGCGCCGGAGGTCCAGCTGGGTCACGAAGCGCAAGGCCGCCGCCCGGGCGCTGTCCAGCTTCAGGCCGCTCATCGAGCTGGAGCGGTCCAGGACCAGGAGGATGTCCGCCTGGCGCTCGGAACCCGGCCGACAGACGATGTCCAGGCTGAGGGTCAGCTCCACCTGCTCGCCCAGGGCCAGTTGGCCGGGGCTGGCGCGCTTGTCGCCGCTGACCGTGCAGGGCGGGTTGCTGGGCGGCGTGGCCGTGGGCGTGGCCGCGCCGGCCTGGCTCTGGTAGACGAAGATGGCGCCGGAGACCGCGTCGCTGGCATAGAGGCGGCCGCCCGGACCGGCGGCGATGTCGCGCAGGCGGGCCCAGCGCCGGCCCGGCTCCGGCTCCGGCGTCAGGAGGCCCAGGGCCTGCCCGGCGGCATCGAAGGCCGCCACCCGCCCGTCAGCCCGCAGCACGAAGACCGTGCCGTCCGGCGCCACCGAGATCCGCTCGCCGCCCTGGTCGCTCGCCAGCTCCCAGCTTCCCAGGAGGCGCCCTCCCCCCGCCGCGAAGCGGTAGACCAGGCGGTCCGCCCCTCCCAGGCCCCAGACCGTGCCGTCCGGGCCCAGGTCCAGGTCCTGCAGCCAGCCGTAGGGCAGGGCCTCGCTGGGCCTGAGCGTCGCCACCGGGTCCCGGCGCAGGGGGTCCTGGTCGAAGACCGTGAGCTGGCGGCGGAAGGCGTCGGTGGCGTAGACCGCGCCGGCGTCCGCCGCCAGGCCCAGGCCGCTCAGGCAGTCGCAGGGCTTCTCCCAGCGCGGGCTGCCGTCGGGCGCCAGCTTGCGCAGGTTGACACCGCCCTGCAGCGGGGTGCTGGCCACGTAGACCGCCCCGTCGGCGGCCACGCTCAGGTCCTCGCTGCTCCGCTGTTCCAGGATGGCCACAGGCCGCCCGTCCTGGCTCGCCAGCCGCCGGAGCAGGCCCAGGGGCGGGTCCAGGACGACGAGGCTGCCGTCGGGGGCCACGTCCAGGGCGCCGGCGGCCAGGAAGGCCGGATGATCGGCCGGACGGCCGAGGGCGCCGGCCAGGAGCAGGCCGCTGCTCGGGTCCAGGAGGCGCAGGCCCTGGCGGCCGCCGGCATCGCCGCCGCTGGTCACCGCCAGGCGCCCCCCGCCCAGGGCCAGGCCCCGTGCCGGGGCGATGGCCTCGCCCGCCGGCGGGGCGGGCAGGTCGGCCAGGCGGCTACCGTCGGCGGCGAAGCGGGCCACGCGGTCCAGGGGGCCGCCGGGATCGCTGGCGAAGAGGGCGAAGAGGCGGTCGGTCTGGGCATCGTGGTCCAGGCGGCGGACGCCGGCGAGGGACCACTGGGCCAGGACCGGCAAGCCCTGGGCGCTGAAGACCTGGATCCGCCCGTTGCCGGTGTCGGCCACGGCCACCCGCCCGTCCGGCAGCAGGGCCAGGTCCTCGGGGTATTCCATCTGCCCCGGCTGGCTGCCGGTGTCGCCCCAGCCGCCCAGCCAGGCGCCGTCGGGGCTGAAGCGGTCGATCAGGCCCCAGGGCAGGCGGCTGAGCACGTAGACCTCGCCCGAGGCGGGCGCCACGGCCACGGCGTGGGGCGCGAAGCCGAAGTCCGGCCCGCCGGAGCGCCACTGGGCCACCGGGCTGCCGTCCAGGCGGAAGATGCTGATGCGGCGGTTGCCGCCGTCCACCACGTAGACCCGGTCGCGGCCCAGGTCCACCGCCAGGTCCCGCGGGGTGCGGAGCTGATCGGGCCCGTCGCCGCGGCGCCCGAAGGCGGCCAGCACCCGCCCGTCGCGGTCCACCGTCAGCACCCGGTCATGGCCGGTGTCGGCCAGGAGGAAGCGCCCGTCGCGGCCGGCGGCCACCCCGCCGGCGTCCAGGAGGCTGTCGGGGTCGTAGCCGCCCGGCCACACGGCACTGCGCGTGAAGGACAGGGGGCCCGACTGGGCCAGGACGGTGGTGGGGCCGGGCGCGGCCGGGCGACCGGCCGCCAGGGCGGCCAGGACCAGGACCGTGGCGCAGAGGCCTGGGGCGAGCAGGCGCCGGCGACCGGCGGGGGCGGGACTCAGCATGGCGGGGCTACCTCTGGGCAGGGGGCGGGCGTCGCCAGGGCTAGAACGGGAAGGGTGGGCGGGGGGTTACTGGAGGATAGGGGAGGTGCGTCGCCCGACGTCGCCGCTCGTCACCCAGGGGGCCTGTATTGACAGCAAGCATGTCTACTGGCATCATTGGCGCATGGCCGACTACACCCTCGCCGAACTCTCCGCGCTCACGAACGTCGGCGCCCGGACCATCCGCTACTACATCAGCGTCGGGCTGCTGCCGTCGCCCGGCCGGGATGGCCCCGCCACCCGGTATCCCGCCGCGACCCTCGCCCGCCTACGCCTGGTCGTCCGGCTCCGCGACGAGCACCTGCCCATCGCCGAGATGCGCCGCCGCCTGGAGGGGCTGGGCGACGCCGACATCGAACGGCTCGTCGCGGCGCCCCTCCCGGCCCTGCCGCCGCAGGGAGCCCTGGAGTACGTCCGGTCGCTGCTGGCCGCTGGTGCGAACGCCGGCGCCGCAGCCACCCAGCCGCCGCCCCAGGCATCGGACCCGTCCAGCTCGCCGCCCGGCCCGCCGCCCGGCCCGCCGCCCGGTTCGCCGGCGCCGCCCGCAAGGTCGTCCACCTGGGAGCGTATCTCGCTGACGCCGGACCTCGAACTCCACGTGCGGCGGCCCCTGTCCCGCCGCGACAACCGCATCGCCGAACGCATCGCCGCATTCGCTCGCCAACTGCTGGGGGAGGACCCACGATGACCGACACCACCGCTCGCGGCACCCTTGCCGCCACCGCCGACCGCCGGCTGATCCGGGCGACCCACCACTCCACCCGCTACGTGCTCGTCGAGCTGGTCGCCCCGCCGGCGACCGGCGAGCGCAAGCGCCCGCGGGTCAACGTCTCCTTCGTCCTCGACCGCTCCGGTTCGATGAGCGCGGACAACAAGTTCCCGCTGGCCGCCGAGGCCCTGCGGGCCGGGATGGGGCGCCTGGCAGCCGACGACCGCTTCTCCGTCGTGGTGTTCGACGCCGAGGTCGACGTCCTGGCGCCCGCGCGGCCGGCGGACGCGGCGGCCAAGGAGGCCGCTGCCCGCGCCCTGGACCTGGTGGGCCCCCGCTCCAACACCAACCTCTGCGACGGCTGGCTGCGGGGCGCCGAGCAGGTGGCCGTGGCGCTGGACGACGGTGCCGTCAACCGGGTGCTGCTGCTCACCGACGGCCTGGCCAACGAGGGCGTGACCGACCGGGCCGAGTTGGAGCGCCGGGCCGGCGAGCTGCGGGCGCGCGGCATCTCCACGTCCACCTTCGGCGTGGGCAGCGACTTCGATGAGGCCCTCCTGGGCGGCATGGCCGACGCCGGCGGCGGCGCCTACCGCTACATCGGCACCGCCGCCGAGATCCCGGCGCTCATCGGGGCCGAGGTCGGCGAGCTGCTCGAGACGACGGCGACCGGCGTCCAGCTGCGCTGCTCCGGCGCCGACGGCCTGTCCGTCGAGCCCCTGGCCCCCTACCGCTTCGAGCCGACCAGCCGGGGCGGCACCGTCGCGCTCGGCGACCTCGTCGCCGATCAGGTTCTGCGCCTGGTCCTGGCGGTCCATTTCCCGCTGGGCGAGGTGGGTCGGGAGACCGGCCTGGAGATCGCCGTCGCCGACCAGACGGGCGCCTTGGCGGGGTCGACCACCCTCACCTGGACCTTCGCCGACGGAGCCGCCGTCGACGGCCAGCCGCGCGAGCGCGAGGTGGACCGCCTGGTCGCCCGCACCTACGCCGACCGGGCCCTCCGCCAGGCGGTGGGGCTCAACCGGCGCGAGGCATGGCAGGACGCCCGCGAGGCGCTGCTGGCGGTGGCCAGGCGGATCCGCGCCTACGCGGGGAGCGACGACGTCCTGCGGGGCATCGTCGCGGAACTGGAGCGCGAAGCCGAGCGCTGGTCGCGCTGGCAGCACGAACTGGACCGCAAGCTGCAGCATTCGCTGTCATCCTATGCCCTCAAGTCGCGCCAGGCGGACGGCTCGGTCGAGCGGCGCGACCAGGGGGATTGGCGGCGGTGACCTGGGCGCGGCCTGCCGGCCGCTCCCCGGCGGACCTGTGGCCCACGGGCCGGCGCGGGCGCCGCGGCCCTTCGCCCGCAGATGCCCCAGGATCTTGTCGATCACCTTCGGCTCCTGGATCAGCGCGATCATCTTAAGGAGCCAAGCGCTCTTGCTGAGCGCTGTATTACCTCCTCGGCAAGTCTCGTTTATCCGTGACCGCCTGGAACACGAATTCCCTCGCATTACTGGTCGACGCTCGTACCGAAGCTGTAACCGTCTGATCGTCATCGGCTTCAATAAGCGGAAGTGAGACAAAATTGACGGCAACCGATTCCTTCTGAACACACGCCGATGTCTCATCAGTCGCCGGCTTGATGACACTGCAATGTAACACACTGAAGTCGCTCACAAGGAGTATACGTATCTCTCGGACAGCTCTCGCTGGCAACTCAATATCAGGACTTAGAAACAGGGTTGTGCTCGGCTTGCCACAAGTATGTTCCATTACGCCTCGTGCTGTTACAGTTGACGGCCTCGGATAGCCAGTGTGGTCCAGAGGACCTATTGAGAACATAACCTCACCGTCGAATTCAACCCGTAGCACCTGATCTCCACAATTCGGATACTCTGAGCGAACCTCGACTTGGATCTCCTTCAATTGGGCAGCACTCCGTGACCGATTATGCACGACCATCCTAATCAACTGGCGTCCTTCAGGACCCGTGATCGATAACTGCGTTATGCCTCTGTGTCCCCTCAAGACTATCCCTACGACACTCAAACCTAAGCTAAGCAAGAGCGACGCCCCAAACGCCAATAAACCATAGCGACTTCCCCGGTGTTTCATGGACTGCACAACGGCCACTCTCACAAGTTCGCCCACCCAGGGATCACGCCCTGGGTGGCTGGGGTAGAGCGGACGGGTTGAAGGGCATGGGGGATAGGGATTTCAATCATACGCCCGCCAGTCTAGCCTCTCGCCTCATCCTCGTCAACCACGTTTCGCCGCCCTGCCGCGCGCTGTAACGACCTCCCTCACGCCGCGTTCGCCCCCTTCGCAGCACTCCGCAGACGCCGGCACCCGCCTGAGGACCGTCTCCACACTCGTCCCCTGCCTTCAGCGCGCGCTGCACCACGTTCTCCACGCCGCCGGCAGCGCCGCCGGTCTTGCCTGGGCCGGAGGCAGTGACCTTCTTCGTCCCGGGCTCCCGCGAGGCCGTCAGCGCCCCTGCCCACAGCTCGTCGAGGAACGCCTGCCACGGGAGGATGGCGATGTCCGAGTCGTGCGGGCGCCATTCGGCTTCCGTTCTGACAACGATCGCGCGGCGCACAGCGTGGGCGTCGCCAACGACGGCGAAGTGATGGTGCAGCCAGTACGTCTTCCCGACCTTCCGCGGCCCCCACAGGAACGCGGACCGCCAGGGCGGCAGGTCGATGGCGAGATGGCGGCGGATGATCTGCATGGCCAGGGCATTCTCTCCGGACGGAGCGCCCTGAAAAGGCGGCTGGTACGAGACGCGCCCAAGCCTGGCGCGCTGGCGACCGCCCGTGCACCACAAGACCCCTGGACGTGGCCGCAACCTCCTGGCATTATCACTGCGAATCGTCGCGTGACCCGGTGCTAACGAGGGAGCCCGCCATGCCCGTGCCCGAGTTCTTCCATTTCATCCGCCCCACGCTCGAAGTCCTGGGCGACGGACGAGTCCGTCACTGGACGGAGATGGAGGCCGATCTGGCCGACGGGTTGCGCCTTGACGCGGAGGCGCGGGCCGAGATGCTTCCCAGCGGCTCCCGCACGCGCGTCGCCGATCGCATCCAGTGGGCGCTCACGTACCTGCGACAGGCCGGGCTCATCGAAAGCACGGGCCGCGGGCGGAACAAGATCACCGCGCGCGGCAGCGAGTACCTGCGCCGCGCGCCGCAGGTGGTCCGACCGGACGACCTCATGGAGTTTCCCGAGTTCGAGGCGTTTCGACAGCGCACCTCCAAGTCCACGCCACAAACGCCCGTGACAAACGAGCACTCGACGCCGGACGATCGGATCGCAGAGGCGTTTGCCGAGCACCGTGCCGTGCTCCTCGACGACCTGCTCGCGGCGGTGAAGGGCATGAGCGCGGCGCGCTTCGAGTGGCTCATCGTGCAGCTCATGTTGAAGATGGGTTACGGCCTGGGCGAAGCGGCCGGCCGCGTCACAGGCGGCTCCGGCGACGGCGGGATCGACGGCGTCATTGACGAGGACAAGCTCGGCCTGGACAAGGTCTACCTGCAGGCTAAGCGCTGGACGGACACAACGGTCGGTCGCCGCGAGGTCCAAGCGTTCGTCGGCGCGCTGACCGGGCACGGCGCATCGAAGGGCGTGTTCATCACCGCGTCACAGTTCAGCCACGAGGCCGAAGGCTACGCGGCGAACATCAAGGGCGTGACGCTGTCCCTCATCGATGGCCGCCGCCTGGTCCAGCTGATGGCCGAGCACGACCTGGGCGTGACGCCGACCCACACGTTCGTCATGAAGCGGGTGGACTCGGACATCTTCGGGGATGGGTGACAGCGTGGTCCGGCGCCACCCCCTGCCCGGTGAATGGCGAGTCGTGCTCGCCGTGCTGGCGACCGCCATGGTCGCCGTGGCTGGTTACGGCGCCTGGCTGGCTCAGGCGATGGCGCATCGCTTCTGGTTCGCCTATGCCGCCGCCGCGCTCGCCCTCTCCGCCGGGCCGGGGATAGGAATTTCAATCGCACGCCCGCCCCCATAGCCCCTCGCCTCATCCTCGTCAACCACGTTTCGCCGCCCTGCCGCGCGCTGTAACGACCTCCCTCACGCCGCGTTCGCCCCCATCGCAGCACTCCGCAGACACCGGCACCCGCCTGAGGACCGTTTCCACACCCGTCTCCCTGCCTTCAGCGCGCGCTGCACCACGTTCTACACGCCGCCGGCAGCGCCGCCGGTCTTGCCTGGGCCGGGGACAGTTATCTTCATCGTCCCGGGCTCCCGCGAGATCCCGCGAGCGTTGTCAATCGTCGGTCGTCGCCCTCACGCTGCAGATGCGGTCGCGACCTGCGGGCCGCTCCGCGGCGGACCCGTCGCCCACGGCTCCGCTCGGGCGTCGCGGCCCTTCGCCCGCAGATGCCCCAGGATCTTGTCGATCACCATCGGCTCCTGGATCAGCGCGATCATCTTAAGGAGCCAAGCGCTCTTGCTGAGTGCGATGTTACCGGGTGTGGCCAAAATCCGTCCGGAGCGCAGATGGCGGCCAGACTCCAAAGACCGGACTGGTCCAGCCGGGTGGTCGAGAGTCGCCCCCCCCGGTCTGGGCGACCCGGACGGGTTTTGGCCACACCCCGAGGGCATCGGCCGCTTCTAGCCAATCGTCAGCAGCATCACCCCAGCCCGCCCGCAGGCCTGACAGACCGCATCGAAACAGCCTCGCGCGAGGGAGGGGCGAGTGTCGGCTTCACTCCTCGATCCTCGTGACAGTTCCTTTGGGAGCGCGGCCCAGGACGTCCAGCAATCTCGGAACCAGTGGGAGCAGATCGGCGACGCGGTTGCTGCGGGCGACGAGCAAAATCACCGCGAGATCGAACTTGGGCAGGTTCTGCTGAAACGATAGACCGCGATCGACGGTAACGAAGATGTCAAATACCTGCTCCGCCAGAGCGAGCAACTGACCGTTGCTGACGCCACCCCATCCCTGAGCGGCGACCGTGGTGACGTCGACTTCGACCATGTATTCAACGAGCCGGATATCGACGCACTCGTCGAGGAGAACCCTCACGCAGCGTCCTTGATCGCCAGCGCTGCGGCATGCTCGAGAAACGCCAGCACCAATTCGCGGCTGACGGTGGGGAAGCCGGACAGGAAATCATCGATCGAGTCCCCTGCCTCTAAATAGTCGAGCAGTATCTGAACCGGCACTCGCGTGCCGGGAAACACCGGGGTACCGCTCATGACATTGGGTGAAGCGGTTACGACGGACCTGTCCATGTCACCCCTGTCCTTTCTCCTCCGTAGCGTCATGGCTGTGGCCATCTGCTGGTAGCATGGGGAAGAGCATTTCAATCCCAGCCGCCTGAGTCTATACCCTCGCCCATGCCCGCGGCCTTCCGCCCCCTTCGATCGTCCCACTGGTGCAGGCGAGTGGCTGAACGGTTACCTTCAATTCGCGCTTCTCCGTCGCCGAGGCACTGGGGCCCTCGCTGACCGAATGCGCCAGGAACAGGTTGAGCGCGGGTAAAATCCCAGGCAGTTTCTGGACCGCGTTCCGCAGAACCTCTTCGCGGATGGCCTGCATCTCGGCGACCAGCTTGGGGACCCAGGCGATTCGCGGTGAGAACACCAGGGTGCCATCGCCTAGATCGATCAGGGTGAAGACATCCCCGTCATCGTACCCGTAGCGCTGGCGCACTTCCGCGGGTATCGTCAGCGATCCTCGCGTGCGCAGTTGAACCGTTGTTGTTCCCATGGTATCACCTCGTCGTCGACTCGGAGTTTCCGAAAATCAGACATCTAACGGCAGCATAGCACTGCGGCCACTGGCTACCCAAACAGCACCCGCCCGTCCCCCGGCTCCGCCAGCACCTTGCCGCCTTCCGGAAGAGCGCCTACATCAAGCGCTCGGTCGAGGAGCTGGTGGCCAACGCCGTCACCCTGTCACGGCAGATCAAGGGCATGGGAGGCGAGCACATGGGCACGCCCAAGCCGCGGGCTGCCGAGGCGAGGCCCCAAGGCCTCAGCCCAGCGGAGGATGCCGACGCGGAGCCCTGAAGGGCGTGGAGCCCAGGCCCCTCCGCCGCCAGGCCAGCGCAAGCAGGCTGCCCACCGCGTCGATGCCCACGTCGCGCAGCCGGCCCGTGCGGCCGGGGACGAAGGTCTGGTGCCATTCGTCGCTGAGGGCCCAGGCCAGGCAGATCAGGAAGGCCGTGCGCCGCGCCGCGGGCGCGCCGTCGCCGTCGGGGTCCAGGGCCCTGAGCCAGAGCCGGGCCAGGATGGCGTAGGCCAGGGCATGCAGGCCCTTCTTGAAGAGCAGGTCCAGCCAGGGCCCGCCCACCTCGGGCAGGCGGGGCTGGTGGCTGAAGGCGAAGATCAAGCCCATCCAGGCCAGCGGGGGGAGGTAGCGGCGCCGGTAGGAGCCGCGGTCCCCCTCAGCGCCGCGCATCGGCCACCTTCGTCCCATCCGCCCTATCCGCCCTATCCGTCCTACCCGTCCCATCCGCCCTATCCGTCCCACCGTCCTCGCCCCTTGCCCCAACCTCCCCGTCCCCCACCGCCCCGTACAGCCGCAGCACCCGCTCGGTCAGCAAGGACCAGCGGTAGCCCTCCCGCACCCGCCGCGCCGCCCCCGCCCCCAGGGCCGCCCGCCGGTCAGGGTCCGCCAGCAGGTCCAGCACCGCCCGGGCGAAGGCCGCGGCATCGCCGGGCGGCACCAGGACGCCGCTCCGGCCGTCCTGGATGACCTCGGCGTTCTGGCCCACCGCCGAGGCCACCACGGGCAGGCCGGCGGCCATCAGCTCCAGCAGCTTGACCGAGGCCTTGCTGCGGTTGACCAGGGTGTCGTCGAAGGGGTAGAGGGCCAGGTCCGCGCGGGCGAAGGAGGCCGGCAGGTCCTCCGGCTCCACCCAGCCCAGGTCCTCCACGGCCCCCGCCAGGCCCCGCGCCGCCGCGGCCCTGGCCAACTCCCGTTCCTCCCCGAAGAGGCCCTTGCCCAGGACCAGGAGGCGGGCCTCGGGCTGCTCGCGCCGCACGGCGGCCAGGACGTCCAGCAGGAAGGGCAGGCCGAACTCGAAGAAGCGGGTGTAGAGGAGGAGGATGGGGGGGGACGAAATGGACAGGGTGGACGGAGTGGACCCGGGGCCACCGACCGACGGACCCGTCGCCCTTCCCGCCAGCCGCTCCGCCCCCGCCACCGATGCCGCAACACCGGTAGCCTGCCCCGCCCTCTGGTCCGCTCCCGCCCTCTTCCCCTGACCTTCATTCCCTTCGACAGTCCCACCTACGCCCGCATCCACCCCGCCCCAACCATCGCTGTCATCCACCGCGTTGGGCACATACACCACCCGCTCCCTCGGCACCCCCAAACCCCACACCAAGGTCTCCAAGCTGCGGCTGGCCACGGTCACCCCATCGGCGTGGCGCCCCAAGCCGGCCCGCTCCTGCCAGCGGAAGAAGGCCTTCTGCCAGGCCGGGTAGGGCTCCAGGTCGTTCCAGCCGCCCGGTCCTTCCCAGTCGTCCGTGTCCATGACCAGTCGAAAAGCCGGCGCGCCCGGCAGGAGGCGGCGCCAGCGGAGGGCCAGGAGGGCCAGGTGGCTGTAGGCCTTGGGCTTGAAGGCGTGCACCGCGTCCGGCCTCAGGGCCAGGGCGGCGCGGACCATGCGTCCGGTCACCAGGAGCTGCCCCAGGAGGGGAATGCCCAGGCCGGCCAGGGAGACGTAGACCAGGCGGACGCCGGGCACGGCGTCGTTCCAGGCCCGGCCAGCGGTTTCCGGCTGCTGCCAGGGGGGCATGACCAGGGTCACCTCGTGCCCCCGGCGCGCCAGAGCCCGGGCCAAGGGCAGGGCTCTGGCGCGCATGCTGCCCTTCGGCGCCAGACCGAAGGGGCCCAGGAAGACCAGCCTCATTCCACCGTCACGCTCTTGGCCAGGTTGCGCGGCTGGTCCACGTCGCGGCCCAGCAGGCGGGCCGTGTGGTAGGCCAGGAGCTGGGTGGGGACGACGGTGACGAAGGGCGACCATTCCTCGTCCAGGGCGGGCACCTCGACCATCGCCTCCACCAGACCGGCGAGCTGCCGGTCCCCGGCGGTGGCCACGGCGAAGACGGGCGCGCCGCGGGCCCGGATCTCCTCGATGCTGCCGAGGAGCTTGGGGTAGGTGGCGGCGGCGGTGGCCAGGGCCAGGACGGGCACATGTTCGTCCAGCAGGGCCAGGGGGCCGTGCTTGAGTTCCCCGGCCGGGTAGCCCTCGGCGTGGATGTAGCTGATCTCCTTGAGCTTGAGGGCGGCCTCGGCGGCGATGGGCTGGTTGAACTGGCGGCCGATGAAGAACATGGAGCGCGCCCCGGCGATGCGTTCGGCGATGCGCAGGACGGCGGGCTCGGACTGCAGGGCCTGGGCCATGGCCTCGGGCACCTGGCGCAGGCCGGCCAGGAGGGCGGCACGGCGGCGCGGATCCTGGCCGCGCGCCTGCCCCAGGGCCAGGGCGGTGAGGGCCAGGGCGGCCAGCTGGCCGGTGAAGGTCTTGGTGGCCACCACCCCCACCTCGGGGCCCACTCTGAGGAGCAGGCTGGCGTCGGCGCCGCGGGCCAGGGAGCTGCCCACGACGTTGGTCACGGCCAGGCTGGGCGCGCCGCGCTCACGCGCCAGGCGCAGGGCGGCCAGGGTGTCGGCGGTCTCGCCGGACTGGCTGACGAGGACCACCAGGCTCTCCGCGTCCAGCACGGGGTCGGCGTAGCGCAGCTCGGAGGCGATGGCCACCTCGGCGGGCAGGCGGGCCCAGCGCTCGATCCAGAGCCTGCCCACCTGGGCGGCGTAGGCGGAGCTGCCGCAGGCCACCAGGCAGACGCGGCGCCAGGGGCGATGCGCGAGGTCGGCCAGCTCAGGGAGGTGGAGCTCGTCGCCGAGGATGCGGCCGCGCAGGGTGTCGGCCAGGGCGTCGGGCTGCTCGTCGATCTCCTTGCGCACGAAATGGGCGTAGCCGCCCTTCTCGGCGGCCTGGGCATCCCAGTCGACGGTCATGACCGCCCGCTCCTGGGGCCGCCCGCCGAGGTCGGTGACCTGCACGCCCCCGGCCTGGACGATGGCGAGGTCCCCGTCCTCCAGCAGCAGCATCCGCCGCGTCTGGGGCAGGATGGCGGGGATGTCCGAGGCCAGGAAGCCCTCGCCCTCGCCCAGGCCCAGGACCATGGGGCTGAACTGCCGGGCGGCGAGGAGCACGCCGGGGCAGTCGGCGGCCACCAGGGCCAGGCCGTAGGCGCCCTCCACCTGCCCGAGGGCCCAGCGCAGGGCGGCGGCGAGGCGCTCGGGGCCGAGGGGGGCTGGTGGGGTGGCGGCGGAGCCTTCGGCCTGCTGGGCGAGGCCTTCCTCCACCAGGTGCACGAGGACCTCGGTGTCGGTCTGGCTCTGGAAGCGGTGGCCGCGCTCCACCAGGCGCTGGCGCAGGGCCTGGTGGTTCTCGATGATGCCGTTGTGCACCAGGGCGATGCGTCCGGCCTCGTCCTGGTGGGGGTGGGCGTTGGCGGTGCTGGGCGGGCCGTGCGTGGCCCAGCGGGTATGCCCGAGGCCGGCCCGGCCGCTCAGGGCGCCATCGCCCTCCAGGGCCTGGGCCAGGCGGGACAGCTTGCCTTCGCGCTTGAGGAGGGCGAGGCTGGGGCGGCCTTCCTGCTGGATGGCCAGGCCCGCGGAGTCATAGCCGCGGTACTCCAGGCGCCGCAGGCCGTCCATGAGGATGGGCGCCGCTTCTCGCGGGCCGACGTAGCCGACGATTCCGCACATGGGATTCCCTCTCCAGTTCGTTGGCTGCCGGGCAGGCCGCGCGAGCTGCGGGCCGGCCGGTAGCAGGCGACCGACCGCCCGGTCCAGGCGCCCGCGCGGATGCGCGAACGGCTGCCGACAGGGGGTCGGGGGAACTGGCAATGCCGCGGCCTCTGTCCCGCCGGTCGCCCGGCGGCTTTCTTCGCGGCTTTGGGTGGGGCGCGGTCGCGCCCGCTGGAGAGGGAAAGGACCTGGGGCCTTGCCGGGCCCCGGAGGCATCCACCGATGATCGATTTTCACGGCTCCCTGAGTCGGGGGGGCCGCTTGGGCCGGCGCGTCCGGTAACCTCCACCTCGTCAACTCCCCCACGGCGCCGGCGGACGCTACCCGCCGTGGCCCGGCGGCCCCGCGATCCCTGGCTCAGCGCCGGGGCGGGGCACGCCTGTGGGGGAGACCTGGTGCTCGTCATCCCTCACGATGCGGTGATTGGGTCAGGGGATGGGCGACTCCTTGGGGGGGCAGGGTAGATGGCGGGATTCTAGCCAGGAGCGATGGGGGGCGGCAAGTCGGGGGGGCTGAGGAACTTGGTCATGAACCTGCGCGGAGGGGTTGACAAGCGTGATGGATATCAGGTATGCTCGTATCGGTGTTGGTAGGCGGCGCCAGCGAAGCTGTGGGTATGGCGCCATGTCGGATGGGATGGGAGCCGAGAGTTGCGGTCGCTTGCCTTGCGAGCCGCGAGAGGAGTGTCATTATGAACGCTGATAATCGTCAACTGAACGAGTTCGTAAGCGATAGTGGTGCTGGACCACGAACGCGTGGGCCTGTGTGGCTCTGGTTGACTGTGCACTGGCAGCGTATCACGGCGATTGTCGTGGTAGGGGCGCTGCTATTGGTGTTGGGGGGCGCAGTTGAGTTATCTGACCATTCCCATGCAGGCCCAGGCTAACTGCATTCCAAGTCGCCATGTCGTAAGCGGCGAAGGCGGAGGTGGGGGCTCGAATACCGGCAACCCACCCGTATGCCCCGATGATCTTGGGGATGCCCCGGCGTCATACGGAGTCCTGCGGGCAAACGGGGGCGCGTTTCATGTTCAGAACCCATTGACGCCGCTTCGACTCGGTCTAACAGTTGACACAGAGCCTGATGGGCAGCCATCCGCCCTGGCATGGGGAGATCTTGATCCTGATGAGGATGGGCTTGTTTCGACTGCACTACACGTGGGCACAGCCTTCAGTAACATTGTAGTAAGGGGTAATGGGGCTGGCAACGGCCTATTGCAGGCATTCATCGATTTCAACGGAGATGGCGCTTGGCAAATCGCTGAACAGGTGGCGTTGAATCACGCGCTTGGTGGTGGCGGGGCTCAGGTTGTTCCAATTGCAGTCCCAGCAGGGGCCGCGATTGGCATTACATACATGCGCCTCCGCTACTCAGATGTAGCTGGCTTGTTTGTTGGCGGCGGCGCCCCAAATGGAGAGGTTGAAGATCATCCCGTGAGAATCTGCCCAGGGATCCCTGGGGGGTGTTGTCGGCATATTGCGTTTACTGTTGATGCCTCTGAGTCGATGAGAACCAATGCTCGAGCTAGGCCTGCGCGCAACGCCGTCGTGAAAATGCTCACTTCCCTCGATCTGCCGCCAGGCAAAGCGTCAATCAACAGATTCAACTCGACTGCCGAGGAGCTGTCACCCCTTCAAGCAGACAAAGGCAACTTGATAAATGCTGCCTTGCAGTTAGATCAGGAGCTCAAGAACGCCACAGACGTGCATCGCGGAATTGATCTTGCCGTTCAGCAATTGGGAGCCCCTGAAGAAGATTGTCCACAGGTGATTGTGGTGGTGACCGACGGAAAACCATCGAAGCTGCCCGAGGCAACTGCTGCTGCAGATAATGCAAAGGCCTTGGGTATTAGAATCGTTGTATTGGGATTGGGTCCGATGAAGGCGGACGAGTCCCAGTTCTTGGCTAGCCTTGCGAGTGGCCCCATTGACTATCACGAAGCGCCTAACAGTGCGGATCAGGAGATCGACGACGAGATCCAGTCCATTCTTGAAGATTTGCTCTGCGACTATGCCCCCTGTCCTTCCCCAGGGGCGCCCACGGAGTTACTTCCGGACCTTGGCGATGCTCCAGATGGCACGAATCACTTCCAGCGGACTATGGTCGCATACGATGACATCCAGCCAAATGTGCTTGGTAGGTTCCCCTCAGTTGCTGATCCTGTACTAGGGTCTCCGTTTGGACCATTCCACCTGAATCCAACTGCCGACATTTTTCTTGGCTCTGGCGTAAGTCGTGAATATGATGCTGACTATATGCCGGATGCTGATGGTCAACCCAACTTGGACGTTCTCGTAGATCGGGCGGATGGCGACCATTTCGATGACGGAGTAGGATTTCCAATCGAGTTGCCTGTTTGTGGTTCCAGCACTCTTGCTCTGACCCTCACCGTTCAGAGCAACATGCAGCCTCGGTTTGTGAACGCCTGGGTTGACTTCAATCGAGATGGAGATTGGGCGGATCAAATGACCTGTTTTGATCCTGAGCAGGGACACATTCAGGTTGCGGAGTGGGCTGTTCAAGACCACCAAGTGGTCCTATCTCAGGGGGTCCACACCGTTGTGTCCCCGGCCTTTGCGGTCGCGAACACACCACTCCAAGCAACGGCGTCGCAGATATGGCTGCGGGTGTCTGTTGCCGATACTATTGCTCCGTCTCCGAGTGATGGCAGGGGTCCTCTATCGGGTTATCAATACGGCGAGACAGAGGACTATTTGATTGAGAGGAACGGAGAAGGAGACTTCGAGCCTTATCCCGAACAGTAGAGATGCTGTAGCGGTTCCTCTGTGAGAAACAGTGCTCAGAATGGAGGGAGTGTCTGCTTACTTTGATCGTTTTCAGACCGTGGGGAGGCTTTGGTGTGGTGTAGATGGTCGCAGCGCAAGGACATCGTCTCTCTTGCATTGAGAGTAGGTGCCTTGCTGCCGGGTGTGGCCAAGATCCGTCCGGGGCATCTATATCGGAGGCGTCGACCCTCGACCGCCTCGCAGGACAAGTCAAGTCCTTGGAGCCTGGCCGCTAGCTGTGGTCCGGACGGGTTTTGGCCACACCCCTCGCCGCCTCACTCAGTTGTAAAGCGCTTGAGCATTATCTACCAGTGCGTGTACCTGAGAATTGCCCCAACGCCATCGGGCCGTATCTACTCACAAGGGCAAGAGCTCGACAGCCCTAGGGGAGGGACCTGTACAGGTCTCCAGTTGCCCGAGTGGTCGCTATCATTCTCCCTCGTATTGCCTCAATGTAGTATTTCATGGACTTCATTCGCACAATCATCAATCCGGGCCATGGGGCTGGCTCTGCTGCTTATCGCATGCCAGTCATCGAATGAAGTTGGATTATCATACGCATCTGGAAATCTAGATCTCACTCCTCGCGAGATAAAGGTAGCCATGGTTGTTCAGGGGCCCGAAACAGACAATCTCGTAGATGACATCACTTCCGCCTGCACTGACGCCAACCCCTATTACGCGGTCGCGGTGAAACCAAGGTTGGCGAAGGGCGACCCATCAATTGCCCTGATAAGAGATACCACCGTTGGGATGTTGTTTGAAGACACATCGATGTGGCATATTCTGGCCGCAGAGCAAGATACCGGGACGATCCATGGCCTTGCCTATGATGCAACGCGATCCCATCTATACGCCGCTGGGATCTTCAGCAATGACTACTTGGTCCGGCCATCGGACCTGGGGTTGATCTACCGGATCGACTTGACGACGCGCAAGCTCACGACGGTAGCTACTTTGCCGGCTGGGTCGGATCTCCGGCCGAAGGTGCAGCCGCTAACTGGAGTGATTGCCCCCGAGATAATCCATGCGATTGGGCGTTTGGGCTTGGGTGATATTGATGTTGATGAGGACGGCCGCTATCTGTTTGCTATGAACCTGTTCGACAAGCGCATTTACCGCCTCGCCCTGCCGGACATGAAAGGGCTGATAGCGCTCCCGACTGGTGATGGTATGGCGAAGGCGGATGAAGAGGTACTGCCCTTCGGCATCGGCGTGCGGAATGGCTACCTCTACCATGGGGTGGTCATCTTACCAGCCGAAGGCCCTGCTGAGTACGTGCCACGTGTTGCCTTGTACCGATCGACCTTGGAGGGGGATGACCTGCAGCTGCTAGCAATGGACGAACTTCGTTACCGGAGGCAGGGGCCGTGGCAAGCGTGGCGCGATTCTCGTTATCCAGATTCGTCACACGCATACCGTAATGTGGTCGAGCCTCAGTTGCTGGACATCGAGTTTACGGCTACTGGTCTCCCAATCATCGGGATTGGCAATCGGCGTATGTGGATATTTCAATCATCATACTACGGAGGTGGTAATGCCCTTCCCACAGAACTTGATCACGAAGGCCGTCTGTCAATCCGTTTGGATCCCGACTACTTCGCGGATGCCCATGATGTGCCTCTGTACCCTGATTCCCCACTCCAACATGATGTTCTGAACGGAACCTTAGCACCAGGCCCAGTGCGTGGGCAGCTAGTGGCAACGACCTGGGACTCGGAGGCGAGCGGTGGCCTGCGTTGGCTCAGCACCGAAGCACCAACCCTCGCAGGACCGATCAATGGAGTTGAAGCAGTCTTCGGTGACCGTGGCGCCGTGGGCGATATCGAGCGGCTGTGCCCGCCTGACAGGCTGTCGCCCAGCGCCACACCTACCCCTACCGACTTGTTCCTTGCAACTGACACGCCTATCCCCACCGACACCCCTACACAAACGCCCCCCCCCCCACCCAGCCCCACGACCACCCGCACCCCCCGCCCCACCCCCATCTACCTCCCCCTGGCGCAGCGGTCCCATTGCCTGCCCGTCCCGCGGCTGCTGGAGGTGAGCTTGGTCGTGGACCTGTCCACCAGCATGCTGCGGCCCTCGGAGGGGGGCGGGCGGAAGGTGGATGGCGTGGTGGAGGCCGTGGAGGCCTTCGTGGACGAGATGTTGGGCGATAGGCCCGGGAGCGGCGCGGGCGGCGCCCCCCCCGATGCCACGGCCGCGAGGGTGGGCCTCGTGGGCTTCCACCATGAGGCCGTCGAGCTGGCCCCCCTCAGCGCGGACGGCGCCGCGCTCCGGGCCGCGGCCGCCGGGCTGCCCGGGCGCCTGGCCGAGGGCACGCGGCTGGACCTGGCCTTGCGGGCCGGGGCCCGGCAGGTGACCGAGCAAGGGCGGCCCGGGGCGCAGCGGGTGCTCATCCTGATCACCGACGGCCTGCCCAACCAGGTCCCCACCCCCGCGCCCGCCGGCAGCCAGGAGGACGCCGTGCTGCGCGAGGCCCTATCCGCCCGGGACGCCGGCGTCCTGCTCGTCACCGTCGGCCTCGGCCGCCCCGAGGCCGCAGACCCCCTGGACCGCATCAACGCCCAGCTGCTCGCCGCCATCGCCGGCGACCCCGCCCGCTACCACCAGACCCCCGACGCCCGCCGGCTGGCCGCCATCTACCGCCAGATCGCCGGGAGCCTGCGGGGTTGCCCGTGACGGGGTGCTGAAGGGGGGCGCAGCCACGGGACCTGTCGGACCGTCGGCGAGGTTGACAGACCTGCCTGGCGCTTGCTACCTTCACCCAAGTGCGGCCGGCTGGCGCCTGGGTCTCGTGACCTGTGGCAAGGCGTCATTCTCGCCATGACATCATGGGATCGCGAGATCTGCACGCGTTGACACGGGATCACAGGAGCGGGTCGTGAAACCTGGGGCTGTCCAGCTGACAGGGTCGGGCGAGGCATGGCGCCGGCGCATCCCTCGTCGGCACCGGACCGCAGGTATCGCGCTCGCGATAGCTGTGGTGTTCACCCGCCTCCACACGGCCCAGATTGCTCCTGCTTCGGTTCATTTTGCCGGTGCAGAACACCCAGCACCAGTGCCTCGGCGATCGATTCGGGTTGTCCCGAGTCTTCGTGCCCAGGCCATCCGGGCCAACCAGTGGGCGCCGCCCGAACCGCAGGATGACGCCCCGAGACTCAACATGCGTGTTTGGGATGGACAGCGGAGGTTCATGGGTAGGGTTGGCAGGGCCATCGCTTTCACCGTCGAGATCACGTTGACGACAACATCGGGCTCTGGCGGTGAGGTGCGATTCGGTCAAGGCGGGTGCGGAAACGCCAGTCAATTTGAAGGACTCGATCCTCCTTGGATCAGGGTGGCCCCAACCCTTGTGCTCACCCATGTGGTCCGAACGCCAAACGTCTACACTTGGCGGTTTGCGGCCCAAGCGCGTGACTCAGATGGGGTGTATTCGAACATCGTATGCGACTACATTGTGGTGGAGGGACGAGAGCCTGCATCTCCAACGCCCCCAAGTCCTGCCACTCCTACGGCCAATGTGACGAGCGTCCCATCCTCAGGGACGTTGACCGCTATCAGTCAAGGTCCCCGGCTGCCAGCCTACCTGCCGGTTGCCGCACGGTCCGCTCCATGAAGGGCCGAGGGGGTGCGTAGAGCTACGCATCGAGCGAGGGTCATGCCGGTCATGCCGTGGACACACGCGATAGCGATGCGAAGGAGTTGGACCTGTGACGGATGCGACCCTGCTCCGTGAACCGCATCGCCGCCGGCTCCGCGACTCCTCCACCCTACCCCCGCCCCCCCAACCACCGCAGCACCCGCCGCCGCAGCCGCTCATCCGGCCCTTGCGCCGCGCGGCGGCTCAGCACCTGGCGCAGCAGGCCGGGCTCGTCGGTGATGATGCCGTCCACGCCCAGGTCCAGGAGCCGCTCCATCTCCGCCTCCTCGTTGACCGTCCAGGCGAACACCCGCCGGCCCGCCGCATGCGCCGCGTCCACCACCGCCGCGTCCAGGTTGCCCGCCGACAGGGCCAGGACGTCCAGGTCAAGCTGCTCCGCCCGGCCCAGGACCGTGGCCAGCACCACCGCCAGCCGGCGCTCCGGCGCCTGGCGCCGCAGGGCCGCCAGCACCCGCAGGTCCTTGCTCATCACGGTCGCGTCCACCGCCGGATGCGCCTCCAGGAGCCGCAGCACCTCGGAGGCCAGGGCCTCCTCCGCCGGGCGGCGGGGCGGGGGCGGGTAGCGCAGCTCGATCAGGAGGCCCACCTTGCCCTCAGCCCGCGCCAGGAAGGTCGCCAGGTCCGGCATCGTCTCCTGCCCCAGCGGCGGCCCGAAGCCCGCCCCGATCTCCGTTGTCCTCAGCCTGGAGGCCGGCAGGTCCCGGAGCCAGTCCGGGCGGCCCGCCAGGCGCATCAGGTCATGGTCGTGGAAGACCATCGGCACCCCGTCCGCGCTGGCCTGCACGTCCAGCTCCACCAGGTCCGCCCCCGCGCTCATGGCCCAGTCCAGGGCCGCCAGGCTGTTCTCCGGCGCCGCGTGGACCGCCCCCCGGTGGGCGATGACCAAGGCCTCGCGCGGGGCCAGGTCACGGAGCAGCTCCCGGAGGGCCGCCCAGGAGCCCGCCAGGCCCATCAGCAGCAGGGCCCCCAGGGCCAGGCGGCCCCGCCAGGAGGGGGACAAAGCCGCCAGGCCGTCCCAGGCCACCAGGTCGAAGTCCAGCCGCTCCACCCGCCGCGCGCTGAGCCAGACGTCCATCTCCACCACCAGCAGGGTGTAGAGGGCCAGGACCAGGAAGCTCAGGAGGGCCCCGCCCGCCAGGCCAAGCGCCGCCGCCGCCGCGATGCCGCCCGATGCCGCCGAGAGACCGCCCCAGGCGGTGAGCCGCTCGACCAACGCGCGCGCCGCCCAGGCCCAGAGCCCCTGCACGGCCCCAGCCACGGCCAGGACCAGGAGCCACCACAGGACCAGGCGCCCCAGGATGGCCCCGCCCGCGCGGCGGAAGCGCCCCAGGCTGCGCAGGAGGGCGTGGCGCGCCGAGCGGCCGCGGCAGAGCATCTCCGGCAGGCTGAAGACCGTGACCAGGTAGAGGCCGCCCCAGAGCAGGGCCAACAGGATCACGAGGAGGCCGCTGCCCACGATGGCCTGCCAGAAGCGGGGCGGGCGCAGGGTCCAGTAGTAGTTGAAGTCGTGGCCCTGCAGGGAGAGATGGATGCCGTAGCCCGTCAGGGCGATAGGCGCCGCCGTCAGGGCCAACAGGCCCACCAGCAGGGCCGCGAAGCGCAGGAAGACCGGCAGGCGTCGCAGGGTCAGGGCCAGGGCGTCCTCCACCGAGGCCCGCCGGCCTCCGCCGCGCCCAGAGAGGCCGATCACCATCAGCCCCGCCGCGGAGACCAGGTTGCCCGTCACCAGGAGCAGGGCCAGGCCCAGGAGGGCCGTGAGGCCGCGGGCCGTGGCCAGGCTCTGGATCAGCTCGGCGTTGCCCAGGGCCGCCAGCTCCGTGCCCCCCGTCAGGAGGCGCAGGGTCAGCAGGCCCACCGGCCCCGCCAGGAGGGCGGCCAGGCCCTTCATGAGCGCGTTGTAGACGGCCAGGCTCAGGGCATCGCGCCGCAAGACCCGCCAGGCTGCCCGGAGCAGGGTGGACAGGCCGGGCAGGGCGGCGACCTTTTCTTCAGCCACCGGCCATCCTCAGCGGCGGCCCAGCACCCAGCTCGGCTGCGCCGCCGCCTGGCCCAGCAGCAGGGCCTCGGCGCCCGTCCTGAGGTCCAGGAGCCAGAGCCCCGACCCGTCCGCCCGGGCCGCCATCGCGCCGCCCGGGGCGATGGCCAGGGCCCCCGGCCGGATCGCCGGCCCTGCGGCCGCCGCCGGGAAGGCCTCGGGGGCATCGAGGTCGAGGCGATAGAGCCGGCGGCCTGTGCCGCCCGCCTCGCCCCCACCCCCCTCGCCCGCGGCGATCAGCACCAGGCGGCCGTCCGCCCGCCCGACCGCGGCCTCCGGGTGGACGGTCTCCGGCAGGAGCGCCGTGTGCTGCAGCGGGTCCGCCAGGCGCAGCAGGTGGACGCCCGGGTCCGCCAGCCAGACCGCCGCACGGTCCGGCAGCCAGCCGGCCAGGCGGGGGGCGGGCAGGGGCAGTTCCAGGCCGCGCGGCGGATCGGCCCGCAGGTCCAGGGCCAGCAGGGTCTCGGCGCCGTCCCCTCCCGTCCTGCTGTCGTCCGATGCTCGCCCGGCCAGGAGCAGCCAGTGGCCATCGGCCGACCAGGTCAGGGGCCGGCCGCTGTAGGGAAGGCTCCGGGGCCGGGTCTCGCCCAGGTCCAGCAGGCGCAGGCCCGGGTTGCCGTAGGCCAGGCGCCGGCCGTCGCGGGACCAGACCAGGTCCCCGGCCGGCGCCGGGTCCACCAGGGCGTCGCCGCCGCCCCGGAGCGCCAGCCGGAGGCCCTCCGGCCCGCTGAAGGCCACCGCCCCCGCCGAGCTGGCGGCGTAGGCGAAGACGGTCTGGTCCGCGGCGCTGAGGCGCTCGATGGGGCCGCCGGAGGCCGGGAGGCGCCAGAGGCCCTGCGGCTGCCCGGCCAGGAAGTAGAGGTCGGCCGGCAGGACGGCGGGGGCGGCGGGGGGCGGCGGCGCGGTGGCCGCCGGGCGGTAGGCGGCCAGGGTGCCGGCCACCGAGGTGACCGCCGGCGCCGGCTGCGGCGGCGCGGGGGTGGCCAGGACGATGGTCGGGCCCTCGCGCCCCGCGGCGCTCTGGCGGGTGGGGGTCGGGCCGTCCACCACCACCTGCACGGTGTTGCTGGGGTCCAGGTCCAGGGCCAGGAGGCGGGCGTAGGCGTCGTAGGCCCCGGCCGCGGCATAGCGGTGCGTGAGCGTGAAGCGGCGCTGGGGCTTCTCCGCCCGGCAGCCGTCCTCGGCCGGCGCCAGGACCACCTGCCCGTCGTCCCGGCTGTCCAGCACCCAGGCCACCGTGGGGCAGTCGAAGCGGCCGTCGCCCGCCGGCAGCTCGCCCTCGATGACCAGGCTGAAGCGCAGCTCCAAGGGGGCCCGGCCCCGCACCGGATCGGCTTCCAGCCGCAGGCGCGGCCGGCCCGGCGCCGCGTCCCCGCCGCCGCCGACCACGGCCTCGCGCGCCGCCCCCGTCCGCTCGGAGGTCGCCGGCGGCAGGCAGGCGCCCAGGGTCAGGAGCAGGGCGAGGGCCAGGAGGGTGGCGCGCATGCGGCTAACGATAGCAGGGGCTCAGGGGTCGGCCAGGAGGATCCGCACCGCCTCCGCCACCCCGATGCGCCCCGCCAGGCAGTCGGCCTCGAAGCGGTGGACCCACTGGCCGATCAGGGGCCGGGCCGTCTGCAGCTCCCGCAGCATCAAGGGCACCAGGGGGCCGCCCTCGTCCAGGAAGCCGCTGCGGCCGTAGTCGGCGAGGGCCCGCGCGCGGTCGTAGGGCAGGCGGACGATGCGGGCCTCCCAGGCGCCCCGGCGCCAGACGCAGCGGGCGTAGGAGGCCCGCGGGTCCCCGTCGAAGGGCATGCCCACCGCGCCCGTGTTGACCACGAGGGTGTCGTCCAGGCGGCGGACGAAGGGGCGATGGGTGTGGCCGGCGGCGAAGAGCACCGGACCGGGCGGCCCGAGGCGCTCGCGGAGGGCCTGGTCGCTGCTCTCCGGGTAGAGCCCCTCGCGCGTGCCCAGCATGGAGGCATGGGCCAGGCGCAGCTCGCCGCCGGCCGGGTCCGGCAGCGACAGGCTGAAGGGCAGGGCCTCCAAGGTCGCCGCCGGCAGGCCCAGGCGCCGGTAGGTCCACCAGGAGCTGGCGGCGATGGCGAAGGCCGGGCTGCCCGGATCGAAAGGCGCCTGCTCGCGGCTGGCCACGTACTCCTCGTGGTTGCCGCGCAGGACGGCCCAGCCCGCTTGCGTGACCCGCTCCTGCAGCAAGGCCCAGCAGGCCTCCGGTTGCGCGCCGCGGTTGAGCACGTCGCCCAGAAAGACCACCCGGTCGGGCCGCCAGTGGTCCAGGTCCTCCAGCAGCGCCTCGAAGGCCGGCAGGTTGGCATGGATATCGGAGAGGAGGGCCAGCTTCATGCGGCGATCGGTCCCCGAGGCCGCCGGCGTCCGGGGCCGCGGCGGCTGCCCGGGCTCAGGAGGATCCGCCCCGCCGCCCGCCCGGCCCGCGCGGGGCGGCCACCGGCAGGAGGGGCGCCGCCACCTCCACCATGCCCTGCCCCAGGAGGCTCTCCAAGGAGCGGACCAGGGCCACGCAATGCCGGGTCTGGTTGTTCGGGAAGTCCAGCTCCACCATCCCGCTGCCGTTGCGGATGCGCAGGCTGAAGCGGTCCTGCCCGTGGTAGCTCGTCAGGAGCTGGTAGACCTGGCCCAGGAGCAGGATGTCGGCCTCGTGGTCGGCCGAGCGGGGCACGGTCACCGTCAGGCGGAAGGGGGCGTGGGGGCGGTCGGCGGCTGGAGAGGGGGGGCCGACGACCGGGCGCGCGGCGTCGGGAGCGGCCGGCCGCGGTGTGGAGCCGTTGGTCGCCTGGGACGGCGCGACCGCCCGCGCCGCGCTGCTGTCGCGCAGGCCCCCATCGCCCGCCGCCGCGCTCGGCGCCGATCCGGGCGGGGTCGGCCGCGCCTGCTGCTGGAAGGGCGAGAGGTCCTCCTCGCCCGCCAGGTCGGCCCAGGACGAGGCGGCAGACGGGTCGACGGCCTCGGGGGGGGCGTCGGCCGGGGCCTCGTCGGCCGCCGGGTCCACCGCGGGCGGCGGGGCCTCCTCGGCGGGCGGGGCCTGGGGCAGGCGCAGCTCCGGATCGAAGCTCCGCGCCGTGTCGGCGATCACCTGCACCCGCTCCTCGCGGGACTCCACCTTGCCGTTGATCTGGACGATGGCGTCCACCTTCCACAGCTCGCGGGTCTCGGCGTAGAGCCGAGGGAAGACCGTGACCTCGATGGCCCCCTGCAGGTCCTCCAGCTTGACGAAGGCCATCGGCTGGCCCTTCTTGGTGGTGATGACCCGGACGTCCTTCACCATGCCGGCGATCGAGACCGGCCGCCCGTTCATCGCCCCGTCGATGTTGCCGATCAGGGTGGTCACCGCGTCGTGCACCGCCTCGGCCAGGCGCTGCAAGGGGTGGTCGGAGAGGTAGAGGCCCAGCAGCTCCTTCTCCGCCGCCAGGTCCTCGCGGGGGTTCTCGGCCACCTCCGGGAGCTGGCCCAGGGCCGACGGGCTGGCCACCGGCAGGCTGCTGCCGAAGAGGCTGAGCTGGCCGGCCTGGGCGGCCTGGTGGTGGCTGCCGGAGAAGGCCATCAGCCGCTCCAGCACCGCCAGGAGCTGGCCGCGGCGGCCGAAGTCGTCCAGGGCGCCGGCCTTGATCAGGCTCTCCAGGGCCCGCTTGCCCACCGCGCGCAGGTCCACCCGCTGGGCCAGGTCGTCCAGGTTCTCGAAGGGGCCGCCCTCCGCCCGCGCAGCGACGATGGCCTCCACGGCCCCGTCGCCCACGTTCTTGACCGCCGCCAGGCCGAAGCGGATGCCGCGCCGGCGCCGGGGCGACTGGCCGATCGCCGCCTGCCGTTCCCGCTCCGTCTCGTCCAGGGCTTCGATGGTGAAATCCAGCTCCGAATGGTTGACCGAGGGCGGCAGCAAGGCGATGCCCATGCGCCGGCAGTCGGCGGTCACCAGGCCCACCTTCTCCACGTCGCCGCGCTCCACCATGAGCAGGGCGGCCATGTACTCCACCGGGTAGAGGGACTTCAGGTAGGCGGTCTGGCAGACGATGACCGCGTAGTCGGCCGCATGGGCCTTGTTGAAGCCGTAGCGGGCGAAGGTCTCGATGTCGTCGAAGATGCCGCCGGCCGCCGCCGCAGGGATGCCGCCGGCCACCGCCCCGTCGACGAAGGTCTGGCGGTGCTCCAGCAGCTTCTCCTTGATCTTCTTGCCCACCGCCTTGCGGATGGTGTCCGCCTCGCCGGCGTTGTAGCCCGCCAGGTCACGGGCGATCTGGATGATCTGCTCCTGGTAGACGATGATGCCGTAGGTCTCGGCCAGGATGGGCTCGAGGCGCGGGTGGCGGTAGCTGATGGCCTCCCGGCCGTGCAGGCGGGCGATGTACTTGGGGATGTACTCCATCGGCCCCGGCCGGTACAGGGCGATGGCGGCCACCACGTGCTCGAAGCGGTGCGGGCGCATCTCGCGCAGCATCTTGCGCATGCCGGCGCCCTCCACCTGGAAGATCCCGGTGTTCTCGCCGGCGCTGAGCAGTTGGTAGATGGCCGGATCGTCCAGGGGGATGTCGTCCAGGGTGTAGCGCTTGCCGTGGTAGCGCTCGATCATCTCGGCCGCGCGGCGCAGGACGGTCAGGGTGGCCAGGCCGAGGAAGTCCACCTTGAGCAGGCCCAGGGCCTCCACGTCGCCCATGTTGAACTGGGTCACCGGGAGGACCTCGCCGGCCTCCTCGGCGCCCGCCGGCCCGCTCTCCCGGGTGGGCCTGGCCAGGGGCAGGTAGTCGGTGAGAGGCTGGTCGCTGATGACCACGCCGGCGGCATGGGTGCTGGCATGCCGGGTCACCCCCTCCAGGCTCCGCGCGGTGTCGATGAGCTGCGTCGCCTCCTCTTCCTCCTGGTAGGCGCGCATGAGGTCCGGGGTGTAGAACTCGCTGGGCTGCTCCTCGGTGGGCGGGCGCAGGGCATCGTCGATCGAGCAGGGCTTGCCGGGCAGGGCGGGCACCAGCTTGGCGATGCGGTCCACCATCGCCAGCTCCATCCCCAGGGCCCGGCCGGCATCGCGGATGGCCGCCCGCGCGCCCATGGTGCCGAAGGTGATGATCTGGGCCACCCGGTCATGCCCGTACTTCTGGAAGGCGTAGCGGATCACCTGGTCCCGCTGGTCGTCGGGGAAGTCCAGGTCGATGTCGGGCATCGAGATGCGGCTGGGGTTGAGGAAGCGCTCGAAGATCAGCTGGTGCTTGATGGGGTCCAGGTTGGTGATCTTGAGGGTGTAGGAGACGATGGCCCCGGCGCCGGACCCGCGCACGTTCCACCAGATGCCCTCCTGGCGGGCGTAGCGGCAGAGGTCCCAGACGATGAGGAAGTAGTCGTCGAAGCCCATCTGGCCGATGACCGAGAGCTCGTAGTCCAGGCGGGCGCGCACGGCGGGGGGCAGCGATTGGGGGTCGGGCGCCCCGTAGCGCTCGGCGGCCCCGGCCTCGCAGAGGCGGCGCAGGAAGGCGGCGGCGGTCTGGCCCTCGGGCAGGGGGAAGCGCGGCAGCTTGTAGCTGTTGAAGTCGAAGTCCACCTGGCAGCGCTCGGCGATGCGCGCGGTGTTGCTGAGGGCCTCGGGCTGATCGGGGAAGAGGGCCCGCATCTCCTCCTCGGTGCGCAGGTAGAAGGTGTCGCCGATGCGCATCCGCTTGGGATCGCTCATCGTGGTGGCGGTCTGGATGCAGAGCAGCACCTCGTGGGTGCGCGGGTCCTTCTCGGTGGCGTAATGGACGTCGTTGGTGGCCACCAGGGGGATGTCCAGGCTCTTGGAGAAGGCCAGGAGCTCGGTGTTCAGGCGGGGGATGAAGTCGATGTCGTGGTTCTGCAGCTCGATGTAGAAGCGCTCGCCGAAGGTCTCCTTGTACCAGACCAGGCTCTCGCGCGCGGCCTCCACCCGGCCGTCGATGATCTTGCTGGGCGCATCGGCCCCGGGGCAGCCGGAGAAGACGACCAGGCCCTCGCTGTACTGGGCCAGTAGCTCCCGATCCACCCGCGGGCGGTAGTAGAAGCCCTCCAGCTGCGCCCGGCTGACCAGCTGGATGAGGTTGCGGTAGCCGACGGCGTTCTCGGCCAGCACGGTCAGGTGGTAGGGCTTGCGGTCCTCCGCCTCCCGGTCGAAGCGCGAGCGCCGGGCCACGTAAAGCTCGCAGCCGATGATGGGCTTCACGCCCTGCTTCCTGGCGGCCTGGTAGAACTGGACGGCGCCGAACATCACCCCGTGGTCGGTCAGGGCCAGGGCCTCGAAGCCCCGCGCCTTGGCGGCCTTCACCAGGTCCGGCACCCGCGCCAGCCCGTCCAGCAGGCTGTACTCACTGTGCACGTGCAGGTGGGTGAAGCCGGGCATGGGGGGCGTGCCTCAGGGGAACTCGGGGGGGCTGGCGAGCCTGAGATTATATCATGGAACGCCTGTTCGGAGCGGCGGGCCGGGCGGGATGTCGACCTGTCCAGGCCCAGGGCCACGTGGTCCAGGTTGCCGCCGCCCGCTCACTCCGCGGCGGCGTGCGCGCGCACCTCGCGGAGCAATCGATCCCCTAGCAGGTCCTCGGCTACGTCGAGGTCGTAATCCGCTTGCAGGCCAAGCCAGAACTGCGGGGATGTACCGGGAGAAGCTTGTCATCATCCATCTGGACCACCTCAGTGGTAGTCCACGATCTCGACCTCTGCGGCATGACCGTCTTGCCAAGTGAAGCAGATACGCCACTGGTCGTTGATGCGGATGCTGTGTTGACCGACGCGGTCGCCCGCCAGTCGCTCGAGTCGGTTTCCCGGAGGAATGCGAAGGTCGATCCGCGAACCGAGCGCTTGAGGAGCGGCCGTGTCCGGCTCTGAATCCCGAAGCGAGGGCTGCCGATCAGTCCACCGCCTCCTCAACCCGCCCTAGCCGCCCGAAGGACAGTCCGCCAGTCACCGCAGCCAAGGTCATCGCTGCGAGACCACCGTAGGGAGCCAATTCGACGGGATCGACGAAGCTGGTGGCCAGCCAACCCACGATGCCGGCAAGGGGCAGCAGCACGACAAGTGGGAACTGCCTGGGCAAGAGCCCGAGCAAGAACCCAGATAACAGGGCAGGAAAGAATCCGGGCCTGTACGAGAAGAGTGCCGAGAAGAGCGACCCGAAGAAGACCTGAGTAGAAAGGTATCCCAGAGACCAATCCTCGGACTTCGACGCGTCAAGAATTTCGCTGACCATGAACCACGCCGCCCCGATCGGCGGGCCAGCCAGCCCGTACACGAGGGTGGTACGGATCAGATGACCCAGGCGCATCAAGCGGAAGACAGACCGGTCCAGGCCAAGCTCGTCCTGAGGGTTGGCTGCCATGGCGGGAGTATAGGCCGGCCTGCCTGGCCGGGCGGTCCATGCGATCGTCGCCCTGCGAAGGGTCCCGTGGGTGCGGTGGGGCGGATGCCGAAACTGTGGGGCGGATCCTTGCTCGGCCCTGCCACCCAGGGGCGCCCCCTACAACTTCCTTACGCCTCGCCCGCCGTCCCTTGCGTTTCGCTGATCCCGCCCTTCCTATCCTCCAGGGCGTTCGGCGGGCAGATCCGGAGCCCGCGAGGCATGGCCACGGCGATCGCCGTGGTCGGCGATGGAAAGGTGGTTGACGATGGAAGTGATCTACCTGGGCACAGGCCTTCTGGCCGCGGCCCTGCTGGTCTACCTGATGGTGGCCCTGCTCCGGCCGGAGTGGTTCTGATGGAAGGTCTGCTCATGCCTGACCTCATGACGGGTAGGGCCACCTGGCTCCAGATCCTGCTGTACCTCGGCCTGCTGCTTATGGCCGCCAGGCCCCTGGGGCTCTACATGGCCCGCGTGCTCGAGGGAGGGCCCCATCCCCTCGGGCGCGGCCTGGGATGGCTGGAACGGGGCCTTTACCGCCTGGCGGGCCTCAGGGAGGACGACGCCATGGACTGGAAGGCCTACAGCGGCGCCCTGCTGGCCTTCAGCTTCGTGGGCTTTCTGGCCGTCTATGCCCTCCAGCGCCTCCAGGCCGCCCTGCCGCTCAACCCAGCCGGCCTGGAGGCCGTGCCTCACGCCCTGGCCTTCAACACCGCCATCAGCTTCGTCACCAATACCAACTGGCAGGCCTACGGCGGCGAGACGACGATGAGCTACCTGACCCAGATGCTCGGGCTCACGGTCCAGAACTTCGTGTCCGCGGCCGCCGGCATCGCTGTGCTGGCGGCGCTGGTCCGCGGGTTTCGGGCGCAGCAGACCGTGGATCTGGGCAACTTCTGGGTCGATCTCGTCCGCAGCACCTTGTACATCCTCCTGCCCCTGTCCACGGTCCTGGCCATGGCCCTGGTGGCCTCGGGCGTCGTTCAGACCCTCCGCCCCTACGCGGTGGTCGACCTCGTGGAGCCCGTCACCGTCGACCGCCCTGCGCTGGATGCCGCCGGGGCTCCCCTGCTGGATGCGGCCGGCCAGCCGGTCCTGGAGGCCGTCACGGTCAACAGCCAGACCCTGGCCCTGGGACCGGTGGCTTCGCAGGTGGCCATCAAGCAGCTGGGCACCAACGGCGGCGGCTACTTCAATGCCAACAGCGCCCATCCCTTCGAGAACCCCACGCCCTGGAGCAACTTCCTGGAGCTGCTGGCCATCCTGCTCCTGCCGGCCGCGCTCTGCCTCACCTTCGGCCGCATGATCGGCGACCTGCGCCAGGGCTGGGCCCTGCTGGCCGCCATGGCCGTTCTCTTCGTGGCCCTGCTCCTGCCGGCCGTCGCCGCCGAGCAGGCCGGCAACCCGCGGCTGGCGGCGCTGGGGGTGGACGATGTCGCCGGTGAGCAGCAGGCCGGCGGGAACATGGAGGGCAAGGAAACGCGCTTCGGCATCGGCTCCTCGGCCCTGTGGGCGACAGCCACCACGGCCGCCTCGAACGGGTCGGTGAACGCCATGCACGATGCCTTCACCCCGCTCGGCGGACTGGTGCCGCTCTTCCTCATGCTGCTCGGCGAGGTCGTCTTCGGCGGCGTGGGCTCGGGCCTCTACGGCCTGTTGGTCTTCGCCATCCTCGCCGTCTTCATCGCCGGCCAGATGGTGGGCCGGACGCCCGAGTACCTGGGCAAGAAGATCGAGGCCCGGGAGGTGCAGATGGCCTCCCTGGTGATCCTTCTCCCGGCGATCACCGTCCTTCTGTCCACGGCCCTGGCCGTCTCGACCGCGGCCGGCCGGGCCGGGATCTTCAACCCCGGCCCGCACGGCTTCAGCGAGGTCCTCTACGCCTTCGCCTCCACGGGCAACAACAACGGCAGCGCCTTCGGGGGCCTCGGCGCCAACAGCCCCTTCTACAACCTGCTCGGCGGCTTTGCCATGGTGGTCGGCCGCTTTGCCGTGATGGTCCCCGTGCTGGCCATCGCCGGCTCGCTGGCGGCCAAGAAGACCGTCCCGGTCAGCGCCGGCACCCTGCCGACGCATCGCCCCCTCTTCGTCGTCCTGCTCGTCGGGACGGTGCTCATCGTCGGGGCCTTGACCTTCATCCCGGCCCTGGCCCTGGGGCCCATCGTCGAGCATCTGCAGCTCTGGGGCATCGGTTCCTAGACCGACCGGCACGGACAAGAGGAGATCCGAGCGATGACGCAGTCCCCCGAAAAACGACCCTTGTTCCATCTCCCGCTTGTGCGGCAGGCCGTCCTCGGCGCCTTCAGCAAGCTCGACCCGCGGCACATGCTGCGCAACCCGGTGATGTTCGTGGTCGAGGTCGGCAGCCTGCTGACCACCCTGCTCTACGTCCTGGCTCTCAGCGGTCGGGCCGACGCGCCGCCCCGCTTCATCCTGGCCGTCACCCTCTGGCTCTGGTTCACCGTGCTCTTCGCCAACTTCGCCGAGGCCCTGGCCGAGGGGCGCGGCAAGGCGCAGGCCGCCGCCCTGCGTCGGACGCGGCGGGACGTCACGGCGAAGAAGCTGGCCGCTGCCAGCCGGACCGCCGACATCCGCGAGGTGGCCGCCAGCACCCTGCGCAAGGGCGACCTGGTCCTGGTGGAGGCCGGCGACACCGTGCCCGGGGACGGCGAGGTCATCGAAGGCATCGCCTCCGTGGACGAGAGCGCCATCACCGGCGAGAGCGCGCCGGTGATCCGCGAGAGCGGCGGCGACTTCAGCGCCGTGACCGGCGGCACGAGGGTGCTCTCTGACTGGCTGCTGATCCGCATCAGCGCCAACCCCGGCGAGGCCTTCCTCGACCGGATGATCGCCATGGTCGAGGGCGCCAAGCGGCAGAAGACGCCCAACGAGATCGCCCTGCAGATCCTCCTCGCGGCCCTGACCATCATCTTCCTGCTGGCCACGGCCACCCTGCTGCCCTTCTCGCGCTACGGCGCCGCAGAGGCCGGGGCGGGCGCCGCCGTCAGCCTCACCGTGCTCGTGGCCCTCCTGGTCTGCCTGATCCCGACCACCATCGGCGGGCTGCTGTCGGCCATCGGCATCGCCGGCATGGATCGGTTGATCCAGGCCAACGTCATCGCCACCTCCGGCCGGGCGGTGGAGGCGGCCGGCGACGTCGACGTGCTGCTGCTGGACAAGACCGGCACCATCACCCTGGGCAACCGCCAGGCCACCGAGTTCCTGTCCGTGGCGGGCGTGGATCCGGCCGCCCTGGCCGATGCCGCCCAACTGGCCTCCCTCGCCGACGAGACCCCCGAAGGACGGAGCATCGTGGTCCTGGCCAAGGAGCGCTACGGCCTGCGCGAGCGGATGATCGAGGGGCTCGGCGCCAGCTTCGTGGCCTACTCGGCCCAGACGCGGATGAGCGGCGTGGACCTTCCCGGCCGCCGGATCCGCAAGGGCGCCGACGACAGCATCCGCAGCTACGTCGAGGAACAGGGCGGCCGCTTCACCGATGAGGCCCGAGCCCTCGTCGACGGCGTGGCGCGGCAGGGCGGGACCCCCCTCGTCGTGGCCGAAGGGGACAAGGTCCTGGGGGTGGTCTACCTGAAGGACATCGTCAAGGGCGGCCTGCGCGAGCGCTTCGCCGAGCTGCGGCGGATGGGCATCCGGACGGTGATGATCACCGGCGACAACCCCCTCACCGCCGCGGCCATCGCCGCCGAGGCGGGGGTCGACGACTTCCTGGCCCAGGCCACGCCCGAGGCCAAGCTGAAGCTGATCCGCGAGCAGCAGGCCGGGGGCCGGCTGGTGGCCATGACCGGCGACGGCACCAACGACGCCCCCGCCCTGGCCCAGGCCGACGTGGCCCTGGCCATGAACAGCGGCACCCAGGCGGCCAAGGAAGCCGGGAACATGGTGGACCTGGACTCCAACCCCACCAAGCTGATCGAGATCGTGGGCATCGGCAAGCAGCTCCTGATGACCCGGGGCGCCCTGACCACCTTCAGCATCGCCAACGACGTGGCCAAGTACTTCGCCATCATCCCCGCGGCCTTCACGGTCACCTACCCCGAGCTGGCGGCCCTCAACGTGATGGGCCTGGCCACGCCGCAGAGCGCCATCCTCTCGGCGGTGATCTTCAACGCCCTGATCATCATCGCCCTGGTCCCCTTGGCCCTGCGCGGCGTGCGCTATCGGCCGCTGAGCGCCGAGGTCATGCTGCGCCGGCACCTCCTCATCTACGGCCTGGGCGGCATTGTCCTGCCCTTCCTGGGCATCAAGCTGATCGACCTTCTGCTGGTGGTCCTGGGGCTGGTCTGAGACCCGATCGCCGCGCCCCCCGCGAGCACCCGGGACACCCACCGCCCGCCACGACCCGCCAGGACCGAACGGAGACCTCCCATGCGCCATCCCCTCATGATCGCCGGCCGCCTCTACCTGCTCCTGACCCTGCTGACCGGCCTGGCCTACCCCCTGGCCCTGACCGCCGTCGCCCAGGCCGTCCTGCCGGACCAGGCGAACGGCAGCCTGGTCGCGGTCGACGGGCGCCCGGCGGGCTCCGCGCTCATCGGGCAGGGCTTCAGCCGCCCGGACTATTTCTGGGGCCGCCCTTCGGCCACCGGGGACCTCCCCTACCAGGCCGCCGCGTCGGCCGGCGCCAACCTGGGGCCCAGCCACCCGGACCTGGAGGCGGCGGTCCGCGAGCGTGTCGCGGCCTTCAGGGCGGCCAACCCGGAGCATGCCGGGCCTGTTCCGGTGGACCTGGTCACCAGCTCCGCCAGCGGCTTGGATCCGCACATCAGCCCCGCCGCCGCGGAAGCGCAGGTGGCCCGCGTGGCGGCGGCGCGCGGCATCGACCCGGCGAACTTGCGGACCTTGGTGGCGCGGTACACGGAGGGTCTGACCTTCGGGATCCTGGGCGAGCGGCGGGTGAACGTGCTCCTGCTCAACCTCGCGCTGGACGAGGCGATGGGTGGCGCCCGCTAGACCTCCGGCGGTGGTCCGCCGCCCGCCCAACGGCTAAGCTGATCCCATGACCGACGCTCCCCGCCCGGATCCCGACCGCCTGCTCGCCCGTGTCCAGGCTTCCGAGGCCCGCTCGGGCCGCGGCCGCCTGAAGGTCTTCTTCGGTGCCGCGGCCGGGGTGGGCAAGACCTACGCCATGTTGGAGGAGGCCCGCGAGCGCCGCGCGGAAGGCGTGGACGTCGTGGTGGGCTGGGTGCAGCCGCATGGCCGGGTCGAGACCGAAGCGCTGCTGGAGGGCCTTGAGGTCCTGCCGCCGCGCCGGGTGGTCCACCGCGGCGCCGTCCTGCAGGAGCTGGACCTGGACGCCGCGCTGGCACGCCGGCCGGCCCTCCTGCTGGTGGACGAACTGGCGCACAGCAACGCTCCGGGTTCGCGCCACGCCAAGCGCTGGCAGGATGTGACGGAGCTGCTGGATGCGGGCATCGACGTCTACACCACGGTCAACGTCCAGCACCTGGAGAGCCTGAACGACGTGGTGGC